>Ga0255055_10000763_pt1 | contig 24416 bp, 24 predicted proteins | sample JV7_2_27_MG_FD_188633 | JGI IMG/M metagenome (GOLD analysis project Ga0255055, IMG submission 188633) | Seawater microbial communities from Jervis Inlet, British Columbia, Canada - JV7_2_27 | ecosystem: Environmental > Aquatic > Marine > Inlet | place: Canada: British Columbia | collected...
TGGAGTTATTGTAAGAACCAAAAAGAAGGAGAATAAGGAGTATTTTGCAAAAATTGTCATAGATTGTAGTGGACTGCTAGCTATTATTAGAACAAATCTTCCTGATGATTTTGAACCTTTACTAAATAATAAACTTAGAAAATCAGATTATGCTCCTTGCTACAGAGAGATAATTGAACTAGATGAAGCACATGATTTAGATGGAAAAATTGTCTTGCAATATGAAGAAGATATTCCGAACCCCGGTTATATATGGTTCTTTGGAGACGGTGAAAAAAGGATAAATTGTGGAACTGGGTTCATAAAAGTTGGTAAAGATAAAGACAAGAGTGTTAAATCAGTTTATTTCAATGCGATGGAGAATTATTATCCAAAAGGGTCTTACAAAACGATTGATGGAAGAGGAGATAGCGTGCCTATTCGTCCTCCTTTATGGAATGCAGTTGCTCCTGGATTAATCATTGCTGGAGATGCAGCTTTTCATGCTGATCCATTATCAGCTGAAGGACATGGACCAGCTATGCTCGCAGGTTTACATGCTGGAGAGATAGCTTCAGTAGCTATTAGGAAAAACAAAACAGACGTAAAAGGTTTGTGGGAATATAATAGGAAAGTCATTCAAAGCTTTGGAGCTGATCATGCTAGAAGTAGGATTTTAACTTTAGCACTCCAGAAATTAGGACCTAGAAGATTAGAATTCTTACTAACTCGTAAAGTGATCAAACAAGCAGATCTAACCTCAGCAGGTGTATTAAAGAACCATTCAATCTACTCTTACCTAGATAGAGCATTAAGGTCTTTCCCACGCTTTAATCTATTGTTAATAATTAAAAAGGCATTAAGTACGAGTAAGAAAACAGCTTATCTGTGCGAATTGTATCCAGAAACACCTGATGATTTTGAAGAATGGAGAGAAGAAATAGAAGAAATATATGAAGGATTAGAAAATTAGGGTAAAAAGATTAAACCAATAGAACTCTAACACCAAGACCATAATTTTTAAGTGAAATGTGAAAATAGTTAATTGATAATACTCGAAGTATTATTTTAAACTAGGTGACAATGAAATTGACTCAAGAATTTGACCTAGGTGATGACACCGAAGAGATTATTGGTCGAGGAACATGGATTGATAAAATAGCTCTAGGTGTGATTGAAAGAAAAGATAATCTCAAAGGAGATCATCCTGCGATTATTAGAACTGAAAGTGGTTTAGGAGCATCTGGCTTTCCACATATTGGTTCATTTGCTGATGCTTCAAGAGGATATGCATTCAAACTTGCTATTGAGGAGCAAGGAAGAGAATCCGAATTTATCCCATTTGCAGATGATATGGATGGTCTAAGAAAGGTTCCTGCAGGAACACCTCCAGAATTGGAAGAACATCTGGGAAAACCAGTAAGTACAATTCCAGATCCTTGGGGATGCCATAAGAGTTATGGAGAGCACATGTCTTCATTGCTACTCGAATCTTTAGAATTTGTAGGTATTGAATTTAATCGTCAATCAGCTTACAAGCTCTACACATCTGGTAAATTAGCACCACAAGTTAAGAAAATATTATCCAATGCTAAACTTGCAGGTGATATTATCAAAGAAACAACAGATCAAGACAAGTATCTTGAAGTTTTACCTTATAATCCAATATGTGAAAATTGTGGAAAAATCTACACTACACAAGCAATCAATTTTGATGAAAAGAAAGGATTAGTCGAATATATCTGTGGAGGAGAAGAAATTGGTGGTAGAAAGCATGAAGGTTGTAACCACAGAGGTTGGTCTGATATATCTAAAGGTGAAGGAAAATTAACGTGGAAAGTAGAATTCGCTGCAAGATGGGATTTATTGCAAATCGATTTTGAAGCTTTTGGGAAAGATATCTTTGAATCAGTTATAAGTAACGATAGGGTTTGTAAAGAGATTCTCGGATATGAACCACCTGCACATGCACGTTATGAAATGTTCAATGATAAAGGGGGTTCAAAAATCTCCAAATCTAAAGGAAATGTTTTTACACCACAGGATTGGTTAAAATATGGTTCAGCTCAATCACTAGCATTATTGACATACAAAAGAATGACAGGTAGTCGAAATTTAGCAATTGATGATATACCAATTTACATGAAAGAAATGGATTATCTAGAAGATGTTTACTTCAATCGAATCAAAGAAAGTAATCCAGCTCGAAAGAGGAAATTAAATGGTCTATATGAATACTGTTGGCATCTTAAACCTCCAGAGAATCAATCCTTGCATGTTCCTTATAATTTACTAGTAAATCTTATAGCTGTTGCTCCTGAGAAATCCCGAGAAGAATTTCTAGAATCTAGATTGATCGAATATGGATATCTTCAAGATGGTGCAAAGCTTAGTGAAATTAAAGATAGATGTGATTATGCAACAAATTGGGTACATGATTTCAAGAGTGTAGAAGATATTACAATGGATCTTACTAATGAGCAAAAAGCGGCAATTAAAGCTTTGACAAAATCTCTTGAAGGACTAGATGAAGCTGATGCAATTCAAAGTGCAATCTTTGAAACAGCAAGAAGCAACAACATTAAACCAAGAGATTTCTTTAAATTATTGTATCAGATGTTACTTAATACTGATCGGGGACCAAAACTAGGACCTTATATCCATACAATTGGAGTAAATCACATAATTGAAACTTTAAACAAGAACCTAAAATAAAAGAAACTGATTGGCTTTATCATTCATTCTTTTTCTTAATTTTAAAGAAAAAAAAATTGAAGAGATATTAACTATTCGGATATCTCAAACTTTTCATCTGAAGATGGTCCAACTACAAAGAAAGGTGCATATTCGGGATCTCTCTTCAATAAAGCTAAAACATTTGTACCTAATTCGGTTATTGACCACCCCTTTTCCTCTTGCGAAATAAGGCCTAATTGAGTGAGTGAGTTAGAATGTTTTCCAGTTTTCACGTGCGAACGGATTGTATCTAAACCAATCTTCAGTTTTTTTGAAAGTTTTTTATATCCAACAGCTCCCTTGGAAAGTTCAATGAGGATCAGGCGTTTAGTCTTTCCCAATCTATCTATTAGTTCTTCAGGATTCTCCACTAAAGCTACCACTCTCTATCACCGGATAAGGTAGTTAACGTTTTTGACACAATATAAAAATTATACGCTTATCTAAACAGATATCTAATCTATCAAATCAATATTTTATATTACCAAAAGTACTATCTTGCTTTCCCTCAACAATACATTTAAGAGAAACCGAGAAGGTTTTTTTTTTGATGGTAACTAGAATTTGTTTCAGTGTTTTTGATGACACTGTGGGAACAAAACCCGTTCATTTTGATAACTTAACTGAAGAAGAAGCTCAAAAGGTATCCATCAGAATGCTTATGGGTGCTGCAGCTACAGATATCATGAGAGAAGCAAGTGCAGTAATGCCTCTACATGATATAGGTGGTGTTGCGTATTCATTTTTCTTCGGTATTCAATGTAAAAGCAAAAGATCTCCTATAACTATGGCATGTCTCACTTATATAATTCCAGAAGATATGCAATCACAATTATACATGAAAGTACCAGTTTTCAATTATCATAGTTCTACTGTTGCAAAGCAGATTTCAGGTTTACTTTTATATGAACCTGGATATCAGATTGATGAATCGTTAAAAGGAAGAATAATTAATTGGGCTTCAAACCTAGGTTCTATTCTAGAACAAGAACAAGACCCAGCAGCAGGTGTTCAAACAATTGAGATTGTCAGAACTGCAGCTTCTCCATATTTCTTTATGAGATTAATTAGCAAAGGTCAAGACAGAGTGGTTCATGCTCTCTTAAATGGAAAACCTGTCATTGTTATGTGTTCAAAAGAGATGGTGAGACCATTTCTATCATCTTTACAATCATTTCAACCAAGAAGAGAATTACTTGTTTCTCTAACTCCTCCAAACTATATTCCTCCGGACCAGTTTGATGTTCTTTTTGCAACTCCTGAATTACTAGGAAACTATCCTGATAATGTTTTGTGTGACTTAACCATAGGTCAAGCAAAAGGAGGAGAAGAGAGTGAATATTGTAAACAATTAATTCAGAAACTTCAAGGAAGCGCTGAAACTGGCGGATATGAACACAGAGAGCTTATTGAAGTAGCGATAAGAAAACTCGAAGAAGAAGTAGTAAAAATCATTAGATATTCTGGAACTAGTATCATTTCCCAATATTATGCATTAACTACAAATCCAAAACAACAATTTGCTTCTCTGGAAGAAGAAGAAAAAGATATGGCCTTTCAGATAGCATATACTAGATATCCTGAATATTCGGGGAGTATAGATAAGTTATATCAAGAAGTTACTGGAAAGAAAAGAAAATTCGAAATATAATATATTGAAATTACCGAACCTATTTTCCAGATAATTCCTTATAATTCAACCATTCTGCTTCATGCAACATTTCTTTTACATTAAGTCGTGGTGACACCTGTTTCATTGGTAACGATGCTAATCTTATTATTAACCACTCAAAGCTGAACATAAAATTTATTCTAGACCAAAGCCACAGTAAAATATCGTAAAAAAGAACCGTGATAACAGCAAACATCAAAACCCACCATACTTGTGATAACGCAAATTTTTCACTCATCAAATTCAAATTTTTGAATAATGGATTGAATATCGCTCGAGGAACCAAAGAATAGATTTGTAAGCTGAAAATAGAGAGAGCAAACATTCCCCATAAACGGAAATATTTCACAACAGGATTATTTTCGAATTTTTGTGATTTACCTCTGTTTCTATTTCTCTTGGTACAGTTGACAAAATTCTCACTTAACCTTAATATCATTGAAAATAATCACCTAATTTAACAATTTTTCTCCAATCTACTCGTTTAATCACAATTATACTTTTATTTCAGGAAAATATTGTAGAAACATGGAAATCGATACATTAGTTGAAGAAGTTGTAAGAAGAGAACCAAAGATTGTATCGGTAATCGGTGCAGGTCTTTCAAAAGCTTCTGGCATGCCAACTTTTAGGGGAGAGGATGGACTATGGAAACAATACAGAGCTGAAGATTTAGCAAACCCTTATGCTTTTGCGAAGGATCCAAAGTTGGTGTGGGAGTGGTATAGATTTCGAATGAGGATAGTGTTAAAAGCTGAGCCAAATCCTGCACATCACGCATTGAAACTTTTAGAAGAAAATAACTTAGCATTAGGTCTTATCACTCAAAATGTTGATGGATTGCACGAGATAGCAGCTATTAGAAAATTCGTTGAAATACATGGAAGGATAAGGTACGCAAGATGCACTAAGTGTAATCATTCGGAAAGATGGGATGATGAAGAAAAAGCAAAAGAGAATATTGAGCTCCCCAATTGCCCTAAATGTAAAGATAGTATTCTAAGACCAGATGTTGTATGGTTTGGTGAGACATTAGATCCTCACAAATGGGAACAAGCTATAAAATGGACATCCCAAGCTAATGTTCTTCTTGTAATTGGTACATCTGGAGTGGTTCACCCTGTTGCTTCATTACCATGGTATGCAAAACAAAATAACTCACTATTAATAGAATTTAACATAGAAGAAACACCAGTGTCTTCGATATGTGATTTCTCAGTGTTTGGACCTTGTGAAGATACTCTACCAAAATTCACTGATAAACTTATTAAGAAACTAGGGTAGGAGAACATAATGAGTAAGCCAGAAAAAGAGAGAAGAGTAGAAATTCAAGTATTTGGGATTGTTCAGGGAGTATTCTTTAGAGCTAATACAAGGGATTATGCTAGAAAAATAGGGGTAAAAGGAACAGTTAGAAATCTTCATGATGGTTCAGTAGAAATCATAGCAGAGGGGAAGGAAGAAAAGCTTAATGAGATGATTGCTTTTGCCAAAAATGGACCACCATCAGCAAAAGTTTACAACATTAATGTTAAGTGGGAAAATGCAAAAGGAGATTTTTTCAGTTTTAGAATAGTTTACTAGTCAAAACTTAAGATTAAAAAGCACATAAAAGGAATTTTGGAAGAGGAATAATATTGACTAAAGATATCGAAAAAAAGGTACGTGCAAAAGTCGAAGAACTTGGTCTAAAAGACACTGAATTAGTACATTTTGGTTCAATTGCTGAACTTCCAACACAGTTCGGAACTTTTGAGATAATCGGAGTTCTTAGCTTAAGAGATATGAAAGAACATACTATTGTGATTAAAGGTCGTCCATTCAGCAAAAAAAACGTTCCTGTAAGAATTCATTCGGAATGTCTAACTGGTGATGCTTTTGCTTCTCTTAGATGTGATTGTAGAGAGCAATTGGAATGTGCATTAAATACCCTTGCAAAGGAAGAATTTGGAGCTTTAATTTACGCAAGACAAGAAGGAAGAGGGATCGGTTTATTTAACAAACTAAAAGCTTATACTTTGCAAGAGCAAGGATATGACACTAATGAAGCTAATACACTTCTAGGTTTTAAAGCAGATGAGAGGTCATACCTAGTCGCAGTTGATATATTAAAAGCAATTGATGTGAAATCTGTAAGATTGATAACCAATAATCCCAGAAAAGTAGCTGAACTTTGTAGTAGTGGAATTGATGTAACAGATAGGATACCTATTGCAATAACACCAAATGTATACAACATAAAATATTTAGCTACAAAATCTGAAGATGGACATTTGATGGGAGCAGAAACACTTTTTTGTCAAGATGAAGAAGAAGTAGATTAGAACATTACTCTTCTGTGTCTTTAACATCATCAACAGTTTCTTCTGTGTCTTCAACATCATCAACAGTTTCTTCTGTGTCTTCAACATCATCAACAGTTTCTTCTGTGTCTTCAACATCATCAACAGTTTCTTCTGTGTCTTCTGTTTCTTTTTCGTCTTCTTTTTCATCACTTTTAGAAAGAAGATCATCAAGTTGTTTTCGGTCTTCTTCAGAAAGAGAGTCCATAGCTTCTTGACTCTTTCTCATAATACTAGCGATTATCATTGTATAGAGAACTTGAAGTAAAGCACTACTCACAGATGATGCGTCAAAATGCTCCCTTGCGCTAGTTCTAGCTAAATCCAATGTTTCTTTGGACATTGCTCCTTGTCCAAGACCAGGAGAATCTGTATCTACAAGGTAATATTTCTCACCATTGTAAGCTAAGGGATAAGCTGCACAATGAAAAGGCATTGAAGAATACACATTACAGATTTTATTGCTATAATCGTAAAGAGGGCATCCTGAAGGATTTGGATCTTCTCCTTCTACTGGAGGTTTCTGAATAACAAGTCGAACATAAGCTGGAGGAACTTCTTTAAGTTGAATGTGCGGTAGAATATAATGGATGGTTCCGTCTTTCAACCACTTTTGTAGATCCTCTAAATAAATTGGGATTTCTTCCCATTTTTCACAACAATTTCCACATTTAGTGCAATTATGAACATATTTCTTAGTTTCCTGTTTTTCTTCCTCGATTTCTTTCTGTTTTTCTTTCTGTTTTTCTTTCTGTTTTTCTTTCTGTTTTTCTTTCTGTTTTTCTTTCTGTTTTTCTTTCTGTTTTTCTTCCTGTTTTTCTTTCTGTTTTTCTTCCTGTTTTTCTTCCTGTTTTTCTTCTTGTGTATCGTCTATTTTCTCTTCACCCATTTTAATCACTTTTCAGAATTACAAACTATAAAAATATAATATTTTCGATTGAAATGTAAAAATTAACTGGACTTAATCTCCATAAATTTCTCTCTTTATTGTCTCAAAAATTCCATCTATTGTTTCATACATTTGTTCGGATTCATTAATAGCTGAAATCGATTCCCAGTAATGTCCACTATTAGGATATCTCTCCTTTAGATGATTCCAGGCAGTTTGATAGTGTTCTCTAATTAGTTGGTCAGCTTTACCTTTACTAAATTCCATAAGATCGATTTTGTTTACTACAAGGAAGAAAATTGCTTTTACTTTTCTAGCTTTACGTTCTGCTTTTACAACATCATCATCCAATGTCATTAGAAAATAATTCGAAACTTGTGTTAAAGCATCAATTTGTACTTTTGCATCTTGTGTTGGATCTATCATGAAAATAATACCATTTGTATTATAATCGGCAAGTGCTTTTTTCCAATAAGGCCAAAGACTCATATCTCCTGGGCAATCAACAGCACGAACTCTGTAGCTACGATATTTCTCTAAACTAAAAGTAGATTTGAAAGACTGACTCCTCAAGCGAATAGTTTTTTGATGTACTTCGATACTAGTTGTTGGACTGATATCTTCGATATCTTCACCCTTAAGCCTATAAATGAGAGTTGTTTTCCCAACACCTGTATTTCCTAGTACTGTTACACTTAAATCTCGTGTTAACATTTTCAACATCTAACTCTACAACGTCTCACTATTTCAATTTTTCTCATGTCTAAATAACATCATTATTATACAAGAAAATTGTATAAAACATTGCTTTATGAGTGCATATAGAAAACAGCGAATAATTCGGGGAAAAACTATCATCAAAAAGTAAGCAGTATAAAATATAATATATAAAACCTTAAATAAATACAAGCTACACGCCGAACAACATCCAAAAATGGTAAATTCTATGAAATCAACAGTGGATAGACGTAGGAAAAAACCGGAATGGCCTGCTTTTATCGATATCAGCAAATATAAAATAACAGCACCTCAAGTCTTTATTATTAAGGAAAGATGTAAAGAATGTGAGTGGTGTATTATTCATTGTCCTGAAGAGATTTTAGAAAAATCGGATGAAATAAATGAGAAAGGATATCATCCACCAAAGCTTATTGATGGAAAAACATTCGATGATTGTGCTGAGTGCCATTTTTGTGAGCTAATATGTCCTGAATTTTCCATATTTGTTATTGTTCCAGAGAAAGAAGAAGGAGAGATTATAAGTGAGTGATAAAACTGAAATACCTAATGTTCTCACAGGAAGACATTATACAACGGGTAATCATGCAGCAGCAGAAGGAGCACTTGCTGCAGGTTGCAGTTTTTTCGGAGGATATCCAATTACACCAAGTTCTGAAATCGCAGAGCACATGTCGATTAGATTACCTCAAGTGAATGGACATTTTGTTCAGTTTGAAGATGAAATTGCGTCTATGGCTGGACTTCTAGGAGCTGTATGGGGAGGATCCAAAAGCATGACAGCAACTTCTGGACCCGGGTATTCTCTTATGGTTGAAAATATCGGTTTAGGAATGATGACAGAGACTCCTTGTGTAATAGTAAATGTTCAAAGAGGAGGACCATCTACTGGTTTACCCACATTAGTTGGTCAACAAGATGTTATGCAAGCAAAATGGGGATCTCATGGAGATTATGAACCAATAGCAATTTCTCCCAGTAATGTTCAAGAATGTTTTGATCTTATTATAACAGCATTCAATCTCTCTGAACAATTCAGACTGCCAGTGACATTCCTTATGGATGAAACACTAGGGCATATGAGTGAGAGATTAGTAATTCCAACCAAAGCTAAGATAAAGATAGTTAATAGAAAGAAACCAACTGTATCTCCAGAAGAATATCTTCCATACAAAACAGGTAAAGATCTTGTTCCTGCAATGGCAACAGCAGGTGAAGGTTATAATGTAATGATGACTGGTCTTACCCATGATGAGAGAGGTTATCCTGTAATATCTGCTGAGGCTCAAGAAATAAACGTGAAACGAATAAATGACAAAATCAGATTGAATAAAAGTAAAATAATCAAACTAGATGAATACATGCTAGATGATGCTGAAATTGCTTTAATTTCATTTGGTTCTAGTGCAAGAGCTGCTAAGGGAGCTGTAAGCAGAGCTAGAGAAAAAGGCATCAAAGTAGGATTATTAAGACTGATCACTTTGTGGCCTTTTCCAGACGAAAGAATAGAGGAACTTGCAGATCAAGTAAAAACAATCTTAGTTCCAGAGATAAATTATGGACAAGTAACAAGAGAAGTTGAGAGAGCAGTTCATGGAAAAACAGAAGTTAAAGGTATTTTCAAACTTGGTGGAGCAATTCATACTCCAAAAGAGATTCTAGATGAAATTGAGAGTAGAGTAAAATGAATAAAGAGAATGTAGAATTAATAGAAGCTCATGATCATCCCTTAGATGGTTATCTTAGAGAGGGTAGAATACCCCATATATTTTGCCCAGGTTGTAGCTTAGGTTCTATAATGACAGTCATTATTGATGCAATAAAAGAAGCAGGATTTGATCCTAAAAAAGTTTCAGTAGTATCTGGTATAGGATGTACTGGAAGAATTGCAGGTTATCTTAATTTTGATAGTTTTCACACAACACATGGAAGAGCAATACCATTTGCAATAGGACTTAGTGTTACAGATCCTGAAAGAAAAGTAATTGTTGTTTCAGGTGATGGGGATTTATTTGCGATAGGAGGAAATCATTTTATTCATGCTGCAAGAAGGAATGCTGATATTACAGTCATTTGCGTAAATAATTTTAACTACGGTATGACAGGTGGGCAAGTTGGTCCAACTTCCTATATTGGCCAATTCCAATCAACTGCACCTTACGGATCACAAGAAGAACCATTCAATCTACCTGATTTAGCTGCTTCTTGTGGTGCTGTGTATGTTGCTAGATGGACTGCTCTTGATGTTAGAAGAACAAAAGAATCTCTGGTTGAAGCTCTTCAAAAGAAAGGTTTCTCATTTGTTGAAATCTTAGGTAGTTGCCCTACAACTTTCGGACGTCGTAACCAATTAGCTGAGGGTAAAATAATATTGGAATACTTCAAGGAAAAAGCTGTTCTTAAACATGGAGTAGATACAAGATATGTTGGTATCACAAAAAATAGTGATTTTGCTGTTGGGAAATTCGTTGATATTGAAGATAGAGAAACTTTGACTGACCATTTGTTACACCTTCAAAAAATCGCAAAAGAATCTGCAAGTAAGGGGGTTAGATTATGAGCAGAGTAGAGGTACGTTTCGCAGGTTTTGGTGGTCAAGGCATTGGATTAATGGGGAGATTAGTTGGTGAAGCTGTAGCTTTATATGAGAAAAACAAGAATTCGGTTATGACACAAAGCTACGGTCCTGAAAGTAGAGGAGGAGCTAGTAGCTCTGATGTTGTTATCAGTGAGGGAGAAATAGACTATCCTAAAGCAACAGAACTTGATTATTTTGTTGTACTATCTGAAGAAGCTTATCACAAATATATTCCAAAACTAAAGAAGGGAGGAATTTTATTCGTAGAAAAAGATTTAGTAAGACTTGATGAGCAAGCGGAAAAAGCTAAACATATCTACAAAATCCCTGCCACTAAAATTGCTGAATCACTTGGAAGCAAAATATTTTCGAATATAGCAATGCTTGGATATGTTTGTGCAAATTCAAAAGATATTGTTTCAGAAGAAGCTCTTATTGAAGTTATGAAAGTAAAAATCAAAGCAAGATATGTAGAAAAAAATCTAATAGCATTTCAAAAGGGAAAGGAATACAAAGACGAAGGCTGAAAAGATGGGTAGAATTGGGGTTTTTGTTTGTCATTGTGGGCGAAATATTGCTCACACCGTAGATATTGAAAAAGTTCTTGAAGAGCTCAAAGATGAGGAGGAAGTTATTTTAGTCGAAGATAACATGTATATGTGCTCTGATCCTGGACAAACTGCATTAAAGAATGCAATTCAATCAAATAATTTAGATCGTATTGTTGTTGCAGCTTGTAGCAAAGATATGCATGAAGATACATTCAGAATTGCAGCAAAAGATGCAGGGTTGAATCCTTATTTAACAGAGATGGCTAATATCAGAGAACAATGTTCTTGGGTTCATGAAGATAAAGAAAAAGCTACTGAAAAAAGTATTCGAATTATTGAATCAACAATCGAGAAGGTGAAAAGGAACCAACCTTTAATTCCAGCTCAAATACCGGTAACACAAAGAGCACTAGTAATAGGTGGGGGAATTGCTGGTATTCAAGCTGCTTTAGATATTGCAGATAGTGGTTTTGATGTTACTCTAGTAGAAAAGGAATCAACCATTGGAGGTAAAATGGCTCAACTAGCAGAAACTTTCCCAACACTTGATTGTTCGCAGTGTATTTTGACTCCAAAGATGGTTGCTGTTAGTAGGCATCCAAAAATACAATTATTAACAAACGCTGAAATTGAAAATGTAGATGGATATGTAGGAAGTTTCAAGGTAAAAATTAAGAAACGTCCAAGATATGTAATAGAAGATAAATGTACCCTTTGTGATGACTGTGTTCCTGTTTGTCCAGTTATAGTTCATGATGAGTACAATATGGGTTTGTCTCCACGAAAAGCTGTTTACATTGCTTTTCCTCAAGCAGTTCCAGCATCTTACATTATTGATCCCAATACTTGTTTAGGAATCGATCCATTGATTTGTTCAAAATGTAAAGAAGTATGCGGACCAGAAGCAATTGACTTCGATATGCAACCTGAAATACTTGAAGAAGAATACGGATCGATAGTAGTTGCGACAGGTTATGATGTTTATCCTATTGAGAATATTGGAGAGTATGGATACGGTACAATTCATGATGTTATTTCAGGGTTAGAATTTGAAAGAATTTTAGCAGCGAATGGACCAACTATGGGAGTAATTAGAAGACCTTCAGATGGAAAAATACCTAAAACAGTAGTTTTCATACATTGTGCAGGATCTCGTGACCCTGCTAAACACTTGCCTTATTGTTCGAAAATTTGTTGTATGTATGCAACGAAGCATGCACTCCAGTACAAACATCTTGTTCATGATGGTACAGCAATTAACTTCTACATAGATGTTCGAACAGCAGGAAAAGATTACGAAGAATTTTACAAAAGAGCTTCTGAAGAAGCGAGAGTTATTTACATTAGAGGAAAGGTATCAGAAATCATTCAAGATGGCGAACAGATTTTAATCAGAGCTGTTAACACTCTTACATCAGAATCAATAGAACTTCACGCAGGTATGGTTGTTTTAGCAAATGGATTACTACCAAGTGAAGGTACAAAAGAAATCTCAAAAATACTCAAACTCTCTTGCGACAGTAAGGGTTTCATTAAAGAAGCTCATCCCAAATTGAAACCTGTTGAAACTGCAATTGCAGGAGTGTTTGCAGCAGGTACAGCATCTGGTCCAAGAGACATTCCTGAAACTGTGGCTCAAGCTTCAGGAACAGCTGCAAAAGCTGAAACAATTCTATCTTCTGAGTTTCTAGAAAGAGATCCAATAATTGCTGAAATTGATGAAGAAACCTGTGGAATCTGCCATACATGTATCCATGTATGTCCCTATGGAGCAATATCTTATGATGATGTCGCTAATAAAGTAATTATCAATGAAGCATTATGTGAAGGGTGTGGTAGTTGTGCTGCAGCTTGTCCCTCTGGTAGCATTGAATTAAGAAATTCCAGTTATGAAGGCATTGGTGCAAGTATTAAGGCACTATTAGGGGGGGCATAAAATGAGCAAAGCAGTCCAAGATTCTGTTATTAAAAATCCAAATCCTAACATAGTACTCTTTCTATGCAAATGGTGTTCTGGAAAAGGAGCTGATTTAGCTGGAACTTCTAGATTGCAATATCCACCTAATGTTCTCCCCTTAATGGTGAATTGCTCTAGCCGAATTGATCCACAGCATGTTGTTGAAGCCTTTCTAGAAGGAGCAGATGGAGTTCTTGTTACAGGATGCCATTTCGGTGACTGTCATTATAGAACAGGAAATTACAAAACATTCAGAAGAATGAAACTTTTATCAAAATTATTAAATCAAGTTGGAATTAATCCAAAGAGATTTCGATTAACTTGGATCTCAGCAACAGAAGCAGTAAAGTTCGCTTCGACCGTTAAAGAAATGGTAGGTGATTTAAAGAAACTACCTCCATACAAAATCAATGGGAAAGGAGGGGAGCAAAAATGAAGAAAATCAATCTAGCTATCGCATTAGGAGCTACATGTGCTGGTTGTGATGTTGCAATCCTAGATCTAAATGAAAAAATACTAGAAGTATTCGATTTAGTTGAATTCAAATTTTGGCCAACTGCCATGGATTTCAAGATAGATGATTTGAAGAAATTAAAAGAGGGAGAAGTTGATATAGGACTATATCATGGAGCGATAAGAACCACTGATGATGCTGAAATCGCAAAAATATTAAGAGAAAAATCAAAAAAAATTGTTGCTTTTGGAGCTTGTGCAAACTTTGGGGGAATTCCAAGTCTAGCGAATATGCCATACGAACAAGATATGTTTGATTTAGTGTATAAAGATGTACCTTCAATGGATAATCCAAAAGGGACAGTTCCACAAACTTCAGTTACAATTGATGGAACAGAACTTACACTTCCCGGAATGAGAGATTACGCTGATACATTGGAATCAATCATAGAAGTTGATTACTTTGTTCCAGGCTGCCCACCAATGGTTCCGCTAATAGAACAGCTAGTTGGAGTTTTGAAAGTATTCGCTGCAACAGGGGAGTTACCACCAAAAGGTACAGTTATAGCAGGTACCAAAACGCTTTGTGATGAATGTGGAAGAACTAAACCGGAAACAATCTCCTTCAAGAAATTCATCTCACCTCAAGAAGTTGAAACAATAGATCCTGACCTTTGTTTACTTCCTCAAGGAATCATTTGTATGGGACCTGCGACAAGAGCAGGATGCGATGGATTATGCACTAAAATGAATGTTGGTTGTAGAGGATGTTTAGGACCAACTGATAGAGTTAAAGATCATGGTTTGAAAATGATTTCAGCTTTAACTTCTCTTTTAGATGTAGATGAAGAAGAGGATATGACTGAAGAAGAACTCCAAAAAACAGTTGATAAAATCATAGACCCATTAGGTACCTTCTATCGTTTTACTTTTGGTAAATCATTAATTTATAATCTTCATTCAGAGGAGGAGATAAAATGAGTAGCAAAACTGTAACTATTGATCCAGTAACTAGATTAGAAGGACTTGCGAAAATAACTGTAGTATTAAATGACGAAGGAAATGTTAAGGATGCATATTATCAAGTAGTTGAACTTCGAGGTTTCGAAAGGTTTGTTCAAGGAAGACCAATCGAAGAAGTATTGAGAATCACCCCACGTATTTGCGGTGTATGTCCAATACCTCATCATTTAGCACCAGCAAAAGCTGCAGACCAAATTTATGGAGTTGACCCTCCAAAAACTGCAAAACTTTTGAGAGAAGTTCTAGCACTGGGACATAATATACATAGTCACATCTTACACTTCTATGCATTCGCATTACCTGACTTTGTGCTTGGTGAAAAAACTAAACCAGGAACTCATAATATACTAGGTATTTATCAAGCGTTTCCTGATGTTGCAAAAGAAGCAATTAGGGTCAGAGGTTATGCACAAAAAGTTCAAGCTATAATTGGAGCTAAAGCTACTCACCCAGTCACAGTCATTCCTGGTGGTATAAGTAAAGGGATTACAAAAGAACAAGCTGAAGAAATACTAGGCATGGCAAAAGAGACAATAGAATTTGGTAAACTAGGACTAAATGTGTTTGATGATTTAGTTGTAAAAAACAAAGATTTGATGTCTCTGATCAATATGGATGCTTACAAAATGGAATCATACTATATGTCGGTAGTAGGACCAGAAAATGAACTTGATTTCTATCAACATGATACTGTAAGAGTAGTTGATAGCAAAGGCAAAGAAGTCATGAAATATCAAGCTAAAGATTATCTTGACTATTTAGCTGAACATGTTGAGCCTTGGTCTTATCTGAAATTCCCATACTTAAAGAAGGTTGGTTGGAAAGGTTTTGAGGTAGGTCCTGACAGTGGGTTGTATAGAGTCAATTCTCTAGCAAGATTAAATGTGGTTGATAAAATTAAAACCCCATTGGCACAAGAAGCCATGGATAATATGTATAATGTATTAGGTGGAAAACCAGCTCATCATACTCTAGGTTTCAATTGGGCAAGATTGGTTGAGATACTTTACTGTGGAGAAAGAATGAAGGAGATTGCAGAAGATCCTGATTTCTATTCAGAGAATTTTAGAACTCCTGTAACTAAAAGTATGATTACAGGAGAAGGTATAGGTGTAATTGAAGCACCTCGTGGAACACTTTATCATCATTATAAAACTAATAAAGAAGGTAATGTAACAGATGCCAATATTATCGTAGCTACAGCAAACAACAACGCTGCAATATGCTTAAGCGTTAAACAAGCAGCAGTAGAAATGGTGAAAAACGGACAATATAATGATGACGGTTTAAACAAAATAGAAATGGCATTTAGAGCTTATGATCCCTGTTTAGCTTGTGCTACACATTCTCTACCAGGGAAAATGCCATTGGAAGTTAATATTTATGATAGTGAAAGAAGATTGGTTAAGACTCTAAAAAGAGGCATCTAGGTGATAAAAATGGAAGTTTTGAATACAAACTTCATTAATATTCATTCGAATTGCTATATAGATAGACCATTCTTTTTTACCAATAATTTAAATGCATCAATAAAATAATAGAAGGTTGAAAAGATATGAAAATAGGTGTCTACATCTGTGAATGTGGAAGCAACATTGCTGGAACGATAGACGTTGAGAAAGTTGCGTCAAGCGTAGAACCATTACCAAATGTTGTTGTTAGCAAAGTGTATAAGTATAGTTGTTCAGATCCTGGGCAAGCAATCATTAGAAATGACATAGAAGAATTTAATCTTGACAGGATAATAGTTGCTGCATGTTCTCCCAGAATGCATGAACCAACATTCAGAGCCATACTTGAAGATAAGGGAATGAACCCTTATGTTTTGGAAATGGTGAATATAAGAGAACAGTGCTCATGGGTTCACTCTGATATTGAACTTGGTACAGAGAAAGCAACCTCACTTTTAACAGGCGCTGTACTTAAAGCAGCAGTAATGGAACCACTAGATAGGAAAAAAGTTGGAGTAACTCCCAAGGCTCTTGTTATTGGAGGGGGGATTGCAGGGATACAAGCTGCTTTAGATATTGCTAATACAGGTTTTCAAGTCACTCTAGTTGAGAAAAGCTCAACTATAGGCGGAAAAATGGCTCAACTTGACAAAACATTTCCAACACTAGATTGTTCACAATGTATTTTGAGTCCTAAAATGGTTGATGTAAAACGTCACCCAAACATTACGTTAATTGCTAATGCAGAAGTAGACGAAGTGGATGGTTACGTTGGAAATTTTAAAGTCAAAATAAAGAAGAATCCTAGATATGTTATTGAAGATAAATGCACTCTTTGTGATGATTGTGTACCAGTATGTCCAGTTGTTGTTCATGATCAATATAATGAAAGTTTGTCACCCAGAAGAGCAATATACATAGCATATCCACAAGCTATTCCAGCTTCATATATAATAGACCCAAACACTTGCTTAGGAATTGAACCTTTAATTTGCACAAAATGTAAAGAAGTTTGTGGACCTGAAGCTATTGATTTCGATATGCAAACTGAGATTGTTGAGGACGAATTTGGGGCTATCGTTGTTGCTACTGGATTTGAAACGTATCCAATAGAAAACATTGGTGAGTATGGATACGGTTCTATTCATGATGTTATCTCTGCATTAGAATTTGAAAGAATTTTGGCAGCTAATGGTCCAACTATGGGAGTAATCCAAAGACCTTCTGATGGGAAAATCCCAAAAACAATTGTCTTCATACATTGTGCAGGTTCTCGTGATCCAGCTAAGCACCTTCCCTATTGTTCAAAAATTTGCTGTATGTACTCTACTAAGCATGCTTTGATGTATAAACATCTTGTTCATGATGGAACCGCTATTAACTTCTATATAGATATTCGAACTGGTGGAAAAGATTACGAAGAATTCTACCAAAGAGCATCCGAAGAAGAGAAAGTTATTTACATTAGAGGAAAAGTTTCTGAGTTAATACAAGATGAATATCAGATTTTAGTTAAAGGAGTAAATACTATAACTACTGAAGCAGTTGAAATCCATGCCGATATGGTAGTGTTAGCTACAGGTATAATACCAAGTGAAGGAACAGCAGAAATTTCTAAATTATTAAGATTATCGACCGATATAAACGGATTTGTTAAAGAAGCTCATCCAAAGCTGAAACCTGTAGAAACTTCTATCACAGGAGTGTTTGTTGCAGGAACAGCTACAGGTCCAAAAGACATTCCTGATACAGTATCACAGGCGGGAAGAGCTGCAACAAGAGCTTGTAATATATTGTCAAAAACAGAACTTGAAGTAGAAGCTACAATTGCTCACGTCGAAGAAGCTCTCTGCAGAGGTTGTGGTTTTTGTGTCGAAGCTTGTCCTTATAGTGCAATTGAATTAATAAAAGTAGATAAATACGGACATCTTTACGAAGTTGCGAACGTAAATGAAGCAGTGTGTAAAGGATGTGGATCCTGTGCAGCTGCATGTTTGAATGGAGCAATAAATCATCTTGGTTTTACAGATACTCAAATCTTAAATCTAATTCAAGCTTTGGGAGAAGGGTCTGAATAAAATCAAAGGAGAAATAAAAATAAGTCATGAAAAAAACCCAAATAGTTGGATTTTTAAGCAGCAAATTTCCACGATGGGCAAAATGTGAAAAACAGAAAAAATACAGTTAAAATTAACTAAAATTGGTGAAAAGAAAAATGAAAGTAGCTCTAATAGGCTTAGGAAATCCAATTGTTGGTGATGATGCAATTGGAATAAAAGTAGTGGATCATATTAGAGACACTTTTTCACTTCCAGATTATGTTGAAATAATTGGAGATGTATCTTTAGCTGGTATTGGATTGGTTGAGCAGTTTCGAGGTTTTGATAAAATAATCCTTGTTGATTCAATTCAGACAGGAATTCATCCCAAAGGTACAGTAGTTCATTTAAAACAAGATGATTACTCAACAGCACTTCATATCTCTGATTATCACAATATGGATTTCTTTACTGCATTAGATTTTTGTAATCAAGTTTATGATGATATACCAAAAGATATTACTATCATAGGTATTGAAATTATCAGCGTTACAGAATTTAGTGATGAGCTCTCAATAGAGCTCCACGAAAAGTTTGATGAAATAATCAATGAAGTTTACAAAAATATCCTCCTTGAACTGAAAGAAGAGGTACAAAAAAATGTCTTATGAATATATAAAATTTGGTCCTGAAGAAAGAGACTTTATTGCTAAAATTGAAGAGATTTCCGGGCAAAACATTTACAGCTGTTACCAATGTGGTAAATGTTCCGCTGGATGTGCATTTAGTAGTAGAATGGATAAAACTGTTAACCAGCTGATTCATTTTATCCAAATGGGACAAAAAGACAGAGTATTAGAAGCTAACACACATTGGGTTTGCTCTAGTTGTTTAACATGTAGTATCAGATGTCCAAGAGAGATAGATGTTGCTGCTTTGATGGAAGCAGTTCGTGAATATATTCTAAGAGAAGAACCAGAAAAGGTTAAAATTTCAGAGTTATCCAAAGAAGTTATCGAAAAACTTCCAAATATTGCTTTAGTGGGTAACTTTCGTAAAATGACAGGGTGAGATGAATGGTACAATATTCTTATTTTCCTGGTTGTAATTTGAAAACAGATGCTAGAGGTTTTGAGAAATCAGCAATAGCAGTTAGTAAAAAACTTGAGAGTGAATTAGTTGAGATACCCAATTGGAATTGCTGTGGTACTGTACATACCATGACATCGGATAATCTCATGAAACGCATAGCTCCAGTAAGAATTCTAGCAAGATCTCGAAACCATATAGAAGAGTTAGAAGACACATTGAATCAAGCTGTTACTCTTTGTTCAATGTGTAATAGTACTTTGAAAATAGTTAACAAAGAAATGAAAGAAGATCTAGATGCTCTGGAAACAATCAACTTCCAATTAGAAGAAGATAATGAAACATATGAGAATGATATGGAAGTAAAGCATTTTCTTGAAATTCTTCGAGATTCTGTAGGATTTTCTAAGATTAGAGAAAAAGTTGTTAAGCCTCTCATTGGACTGAAGATATCAGCTTATTATGGTTGCATGTTATTACATCCTGATGAAGCAAAAATAGATGATGCTGAAATGCCTTCTGTTCTCGAAGATCTAGTGGAAAGTTTAGGAGCAGAATCAATATTTTCTCCAATGTTCAAACATTGCTGTGGATCTTACCATATTGTAGAAGATGAAGATATTGTTACAGACCAAGTAAAGAAAATTACTGGTGATGTTTTGTCTAGAGGTGCAAATGCTCTAGTTGTAGCATGTCCCTTGTGTGCGTATAATCTAGATCAACAACAAAAAATGTTAATGGAAAAAACAGGGAAGAAGGATGTTTTACCAATTTTTTATTTTAGTCAGTTAATGGCTATTGCCATGGGAGAGCCATGGGAGATAAATCATTTTGAAGATCACAAGATTGATCCTCGTGAATTACTAAAGAAGTTGAAAATTGAGGAATAAAAATGTCTAAAACCAAAACCACATTAAAAAAGAAAAAAGAAGAGAAAACCGGAATGGTTAAAATTTACATTATGGGTCAAGCCTATGATGTTCCTGAAACTCTCACAATTATGAAAGCAATGGAGTATGCAGGATATAAATTTACAAGAGGTTCAGGTTGTAGAGCAGGTTTCTGTGGAGCTTGTTCTACGGTTTATCGAAAAGAAGGGGATTTTCGAATATATACTGCTTTGGCATGCCAGACCATAGTGGAAGCTGGAATGGTATTAACACAATTACCATTCGTTCCAGCAGATAAACCAGAATATGATATTAATTCGCTAACTCCATCAGCTAATACTATTCTTAGATACTTTCCAGAAGTTGCAAGATGTTTAAGTTGTAATGCTTGTAGCAAAGTATGTCCTCAAGAGATAAAAGTAATGGACTATGTTCAATATTGTCTCCAAGGACAGATTAGTAAAGCAGCAGAAGAAAGTTTTGATTGTGTTTCATGTGGTTTATGTGCCATTAGATGTCCTGCTGAAATACCACAGTACCATGTTGCACAATTAGCTAGAAGGTTGCACGGGAAATATCTTATGAAAACACCTGATTATCTGGACATTAGAATTAAAGAGATAAAAGAAGACAAATATAAAGAAGGTTTCAAAGAAATGATGGCTCTTTCGAAGGAAAAATTGGAAGAGAAATATAAGAACAGAGATAGGGAGAGTAACTAAAGAGGTGTAAGATGATGAAGCTTAAAGGTGGATATACAGAAGAAATGCGAAAGTCAATTGATAATGTAAATAAAACTCGCAGTAAACGAATTGGTGAAGTCTTTGACCACATGACAATGAAAGAACGTGATGATGTTCTGAAAAATTACCATCCAGATTATAAAGCAGATGGGAAAAGAGCAATAGCTTATGGGGAAAATAAAAGCGACATTGTTCCAGTAGAAGTAGCAGATATTCTTGAGTCTTATCCTATTTTTAATCCCGATGATATTGATCTTTCTCAAATTGATTATGATGTTAGTATTCTTATAATCGGAGGTGGAGGAGCAGGTACTTCTGCAGCTATATGGGCAAATTACTCAGGAGTTCCCGTTGATGAAATTCTTGTCAGCAATAAACTGAGGCATGGAGATGCTAATACAGTTATGGCTCAAGGAGGTATTCAAATTGCAGACAGACCAGAGGATTCTCCATTAATTCATTACCTTGATGCTGTTGGTGGAGGTCATTTTGATAATATTCCTGAATTAGCAAAAGCTCTGGTGAATGATGCTCCAGATATCTTAAGATGGCATAAAGATTTGGGTGTTATGTATGATCTGGATGAAGATGGCAATTTTATGGTTTTATCAGGTGGAGGTACATCTCGTTCTCGAATGCATAGTGCAAAAGATTACACAGGTTTAGAAATCTTTAGAGTAATAAGGGACGAATTTAGAGGTCTTGATATTCCTTCTCTTGAGTTTACTCCAGCAATTGAACTCCTTACTGATGAAACAGGAAGAGTTGCAGGAGCTGTGCTATATCATTTAGAAACAAAACAATACTTTGTCGTTAAAGCAAAAACAACAATTATGAGTACTGGTGGTTTTGGTAGATTACATGTATCAGGTTTCCCAACAACTAATCACTATGGTGCGACTATGGATGGAGTACTAATGTCATATCGAGCAGGAGCTAAGTTAAGAAATCTCGAATCTACTCAATTCCATCCTACAGGAGCAGCTTATCCTGAGCAAATAGTAGGTTTGCTTATCACTGAGAAAGTTAGAGGATTAGGAGCTCAAGTACTTGGGAATAATGGAGAACAAATTTGTTATCCCCTTGAACCTAGAGATGTAGAAGCATCAGCCGTAATAAAATGTTGTACAAGTACTGAAAACTTTATTGAGACACCAACAGGAATGAGAGGTGTTTGGTTAGATTCTCCTCTAATAGAAGAAATAAGAGGAAAAGGAACAATTGTGAATAATCTCTCTGCAATGGATCGTATGTTTCAAAGATTTGGAATTGATCTGACAGTTGATCCAATCCTTATTTATCCTTCACTTCATTATCAAAATGGAGGAGTTCTTCATGATGAATTGTGTCATAGTTCTGTTTCTGGACTACTAATTGCTGGAGAAGTTTCTGGTGGAGTACATGGCAAGAATCGGTTGATGGGGAATTCGCTACTTGAAATCAATGTATTTGGACGACGTGCAGGTATTGAAGCTGCAAAAGAGATAAAAAATGCAAAACCAGGAAAATTATCATTAGATCATATCAAGAAATCAATCTCTGTAATAGACTCTTTAGGATTAAAGAAAAAACGATATGGACCAATGATCCTACCTGAATATAGAAGTGATATTGTAAGAGATAGATTAGTACAGCTTTACGAAAGCACAGACTAATTTTTCTCACTATTTCTATTTCCAAAAACATTTTTATTTGAGCACAGGATAATGATTTCATGCAAAACACATATGTTTTCTTAAGACATGCGAAAATTACAAAAAATACAGCTGAACCTTCTGATAAGTGGGTATTGTCAGATGAAGGCATCAAATATGTAGAAGAAGTAGCTGCAACTGGTATTTTTGATGATGTAAATGTTATAATTACATCATCTCAGAAGAAAGTTATTCAAACAGCTTATTTTCTTGCTGAAAGATTAGGTAAAGATATAATTACAAACCCAAGCTTAAACGAGATAGACAAAGGTTCAGTATTAATCGAAGATCCAATAGAATATGAGAATCAAGTTGTAAAAGTACTTGAAAAACCAGATGAAAGTATTTCAGAATGGGAAACAGCTAACCAAGCTTTGAAAAGATTTCAACTTGGCATGAATCGAATAGAACAAGAGCATTCTCACAAGAAAATACTAATAGTCACACATGGCATTGTATTAACACTTTATTTCGCTAGTATTCTCAAGGAATCAACTGAAGATACTATTTCTAGATGGAAAAAACTGAAGAGTTGTGCTTGGGGGATAGTTAAGGATAAAAAGGTTGTTCACGATATTGTTGAATAAATTAGAAATTTAAAAAATCTAACAAATTCTACTCGTTTTATCAGCAGAACTAAAGAAATGGATTGAATTCTTAGAACTAAAAGGCTGTAAGGTAAGAATATAGTTTCGGATGATTTGGAAAGAATATTCTAATGTGTGGAAATTGCTAAATTCTTTTAAAGAAGATACAGAAATTCTGCTTCTGAATCCTAAGGCTTAGATTTCTGGAAAACAATAGTTTCTTTGAAATGAGTGTATGGAGGATAATCTTAACCGTCCTACTTCTTCTACTTGTTGTTATTTTGGTGGTTGTTTTCAGATTTTACCATGGAACTCACTCAAAAGATGAAGAAAAGAAGAAAATTCCAAGCAATCCTTTAGAAGATACCGATGAGATAATAAAGAAAGAAAGTTTCCGACAACAACTGAAAACTTTCTTACAAAAATACTTGATATTACAATTTCTATCAATTCGAGTGTGTCATGTAAGGCAAACACTCCCTTCCAATAAGGACCACTAAACAACAAGCTTGTGATTTCTTTTGTAAAATTTTCTCTTTTCATTATAATGTAAAATGAATTTGCAAAGGTATAAATAAAAAGTGATTACAAGAGAACCTATGAGTTATTTAATTCTCGATGGGATGTATAGAGATGATTCTTTTATTCCAAAGATTGAGAAGATCGTTTCTGAAGAATTCCAAAAGAGGAAGATTAATGGAGAAACAATCATTCTTCATGAACAGGAAATTAAACCATGTCTTGGTTGCTTCAAATGCTGGGCGCAAACACCTGGGATTTGCATAATTGATGATTACGGCAGAGAAGTTGCAAAGAAGAGCATCCACTCTGATAATTTGATTTATATAACTCCAGTTACTTTTGGTGGTTATTCAGCTGAATTGAAGAAAGCTTTAGATAGAGCAATTTGCTTAATTTCACCTTTCTTTAGAGTATACAAAGATGAGATTCATCACGAAACAAGATATGACAAATATCCCAATTTATTTGTTTTAGGTATATTAG
>Ga0255055_10000764_pt1 | contig 24403 bp, 23 predicted proteins | sample JV7_2_27_MG_FD_188633 | JGI IMG/M metagenome (GOLD analysis project Ga0255055, IMG submission 188633) | Seawater microbial communities from Jervis Inlet, British Columbia, Canada - JV7_2_27 | ecosystem: Environmental > Aquatic > Marine > Inlet | place: Canada: British Columbia | collected...
GCCGCTCGACGTGTACAGCCCGTTCGCGTGCACGGTCGCCCAACCGAACATCGGCCCCAGCGAGCCGCCGGCGCGGGCCTCGACCACCGGCCCGAACCCGGTCCGGGGATATCCGAACGCGTCCGGCGCGAGCCATGCACCGAACAGGATCTGGGTGCTGAGGTCCACGTCCACGGCCCGGGCGAAGCCGTTGTAGTGGGTGACGACCTTGTACCGTGGGTCGTGGAAGTTCGCCCAGGGCCCAACGGCGAGTGTGAGGGTGTCCGGGACCGCATCCTGATCTACGGTCCACAGCATGAACGCTTCGTTCTTGAACTGCGCCGCGATCCCGAGGCGCAGAAATCCGCGCACGTCGGCCCTGGTGGCGATTCCGCCCCAACCCAGTTGCCGGAGCCCCCGGCGGCGGTACGTCTCCGACGAGTCGCCGTCGCGGAACTGCAGAATGCGCTGGTTCCCGGCGTCCCCCACCAGATCGAACCCCCACCGATCGGGATTCGCACGGAACGGCACGCCGACGTTCCAGCCGCCGAACGTCCCGTCGCTCAGAGCCTGGTAGAAGCCACCGACTCCGGTACGCGTGCCGGCGATGCGATCCATTCCGCCCGAAATCGTGAACACATTGCGGTCCGGCTCCTGGCGGTAGGACAGACCGGCGCGGGCGCCGGTGCCCAGGAGGTTGCGCTCCTGCCCGCCCACGCCCCAGATGACCTCGCCAGCCGCGAAGTTTAGGGTGAAGTCGATCGAAGTCGTCCAGCCGTCGCCCGTCACGACCCGAACGGCGAGCTTGTCGTCCACCCGCAGCGTGTCTATCTCGACGGTGCGGAACAGCCCGCGTGCCCGCAGGTTGCGCTCGCTCTCGGCCAGCTTCAACTCGTCGTACGGCTCCCCGACCTTGAACAGCAGCTCGTGTCTGACCACCGACGGCCGGGTCGTGACGTGCAATCCGTTGGTGAGGCGGTACACCCAGCCATTGGCCGCTTCCTCGGGACTGTAGATGTCGTTGGTTATGACGATGATGGTGTCTATGATGGGGTCGGGCGGATCGGTCTCCTGCCCGTCAGCCAGCGCGGGCACTCCGGTCAGGAGAGCTAGAACCACCCAGGTACGATTCAAGACGCGACATCCTCTCTACCCACCGAGCTCGGCCACCGAGCCGATCACCCGGTCGGGCTTGATCCCCGAGGATTCTAGCGCCTCTTCCCGGAATTTGCCCGTCCGGACCAGCCAGCCGGCGAGGCCGGCGCGCTGGGCGCCCTCCACATCGTTCCACAGGTCGTCGCCCACCATCACGCTGGGCGCGGAGGAATCAGCGTCCTCCAGCGACGAGAGCACACCGTGGAAGAAGGCGGCGTTCGGCTTGCCGCAGACGACCGCCTCGCTGTCGGTGGCGTACTCCAGCGCCGCCACCCAGGGCCCGGCATCCAGCTCGATACCGCCTGCGGCCAGCCAGTAGCGGCCCTTCTGGAGCGCGATGAGCCGCGCCCCGTCCATCACGTAGCGGAACGCCTCGTTGAGCAGAGCCGGAGTCCACTCGTCTCCCAGGTCGCCCACCAGCACCGCGTCGGGCGTGCGGGCCGGCTGCGTGTCGGCCAGGCCGCCTCCCAACTCGAAGCCGGCCAGGTCCTCGAGCGCCGGCTTCGACACGAACGGGGCCACCGAGCGGATTCCCTGTTGCTCGAGATGAGCCGCGGTCGCCAGCACGGCGCCGAACACCTCGTGGTCCTCGACCTCGTAGCCGTAGCCCCGCAGGCGCTCGACCAGGTGGCGGCGCGGTTTGCGTGTGGTGTTGGTGACGAAACGAAGCGGGACGCCCCGGCGCCTGAGATCCGCAATGGCCTCGACCGCGCCGGGGATCACTCCCGCTTCGGTGTAGAGGGTCCCGTCTAGATCGAAGAGTAGAGCAGAGACCGCCTCACCTAGTACTTCCCGAGATATCGCCCGACCTCCCACTGACTCACCTGAGCCGTGTACTCGCTCCACTCCTGGCGCTTCGCCTCGAGGAACATCTCGTAGATGTGCGAGCCGAGAGCGTCCCGGATCACCTTGTCCTTTTCCAGATAGTCGAGCGCCTCATGCAGATCGCGCGGCAGCTCGTCGATTCGGTAGCGGCGGCGCTCGCGGTGGCTCATCGTGAAGATGTTCTTGTTGACCGGGTCCGGCGGCGTGAGCTGGTTCCTGACGCCGTCCAGTCCGGCCGCGAGCTGCACGGTGAGTCCGAGATAGGGGTTGGCCGATGGATCGGGCATCCTCAACTCACAGCGCGTGCCGTGCCCCCGCCGCTCCGGGATCCGCACCAGCGGTGAGCGGTTCCGCATGCTCCACGCCACGTTGACCGGCGCCTCGTAACCCGCCACCAACCGCTTGTAGCTGTTCACGAGCGGGTTGGTGATGGCGCAGAACCCGCGTGCGTGCCGCAGCAGACCGGCGATGTAGGCGAGGCCCACGCCCGAGATCTCCCACTTCGCCTCGGGATCGTAGAACGCGTTTTCCTCTCCCTTGAACAGCGACTGGTGAGTGTGCATCCCGGAGCCGTTCTGCCCGAAGATCGGCTTCGGCATGAACGTGGCCGCGAAGCCGTGACGGTAGGCGACGTTGCGCACGATGAACCGGAAGGTCGCCAGGTTGTCCGCAGTCGTGAGCGCGTCGGTGTAGCGGAAGTCCACTTCGTGCTGTCCCTCGGCCACCTCGTGATGCCCCGCCTCTACCTCGAAGCCGAGGTTCACGAGATCGTCGATGATAAGCCGGCGGATCGGCTCGGCCCGATCGGCAGGCGCCAGGTCGAAGTAGCCGCCCGTGTCGTGCGTTTCCAGCAGCGGGTTGCCGCGCTCGTCCATGTGAAAGATGAAGAACTCGGCCTCGACCCCGGCCATCATCTCGTAGCCCAGCTTCTTGGCTTCCTCGATCTGGCGCTTCAGCGCTCCGCGCGGACAGCCGGAGAAGGGCGTCTCGTCCGGCTCGTAGATGTCGCAGATCAGGCGCGCTACGCGGCCGCCCTCGTCGTCGTAGGGGAAGATCTTGAACGTCCCGAGGTCGGGCTTGAGGATCATGTCGCTCTCCTCGATCCGCACGAAGCCCTCGATCGAGGAACCGTCGAACATGATCTCGCCCTCCAGCGCCTTCTGGAACTGGCTGCGCGGCACCTCGACGTTCTTGTTGATCCCGGTGATGTCGGTGAACTGGAGCCTGAGGAAGTCGACCTGCATCTGGTCGCACAGCTGCAGGATGTCGGCCATGCTGGCACCGCGCGTGTCGACGTGGTTGTCGCGCAGATCCGGTTTTCCCGCACGCGTTGGCACGGTGATGTTGTTGTTGGTAGCTGGCACGGATGGCTCCTTTGCGCACTCGAGGGTTGTGGCGGACGCTGAAGGCTAGCCTAGTCTTGCAGAATCGGCAAGAACCGAGTGTCAGTTTGCAGAAGTGGCGATGATTCTGGTCGAATTGGAGCTGATTTCGTGCAGAATGGGCCTGGAATGAGCGGCGACTCGCAAGGGCTCTAGGAGCCCTCCAGGGAGCCCAGGAGGTTCCACAATTCCTGGGCCGAGAACTCGGCGAACCTGGTCTCCACGTCTTTCTCGTCCCACTCGAGGAAGATCCAGCCGGAGAGCCGGTGCAGGTTGCCGAGGATGAAGTGGATGCGCCCGCGGATAGCGCCCACCGCGGGATCGGACACCGTCTCGAGCAACACGTTCCAGCGGTCCTCGCCCCGCTCGAGCTCCCCCATCTGGCGGGCCTTTATCTGGCTCCACGGCGGGTCGAACCGTCCAGACTTTTCCTGATCCCCTGAGTCCGTACCCATGCGCGCTACAGTAATGCTCCACCGGCAGGGGCGCTAGCGGCCAAATCACACTACGCGCTGCTATATTTCCCGGTCTCTTATCCGAAATGAACACTGTCAGGGGTATCCCTCGATGAATGCGACAGCTGGTAGGACGTGCCCCGCTTGCGGGGCCTCACTCTCGGCCGGTGCGAAGTTCTGTCACGCCTGTGGATCGACGGCAGGCGACGGCGGCGGCCGCACGCCCAACTGGATCTGGATGCTCGGCGCCTTCGTGGTCGTAGTGGTATTGGTGGCGGTCGCCTACTCGGCTGGGAAGACCACCGCCGCGCCGGCCGCGGCAGGTGCGCCCGCGCCGGGCGGCACTGCGGGCGGCGGCATGCCGGACCTGGCGGCCATGACACCGCGCGAGCAGGCCGACAGGCTGTTCAACCGCATCATGACCGCGCACCAGTCGGGCAACCAGGGCGAGATCGACATGTTCAAGCCGATGGCCCTGCAGGTCTACGGCATGCTCGGGCCGCTCGACCCCGACGCGCACTATCACGTGGGCCTCATTCACTCGATCACGGGTAGCCCCGACTCGGCGGCCGCCCGGGCCGACTCGATCGAGGCGGCGGTGCCCAATCACCTCCTGGCCATCATGCTGCGGACGTCGGTGGCGCGCCTCCAGGGTGACGACGCGGCCGAGCTGGAGCTGGAGCGCCGCTTCCTCGACAACTTCGCGGCCCAGATGGCAACGGGCCGCCAGGAGTACCTCGATCACGGCCGTGCGATCGAGAATCACAAGGTGCAGGCCGAAGCAGATCTGGGAGTGGCGAGCGGCGGCTGATGCGCACCATCACCCTGGCGCACAGCCCGGACTCGGACGACGCGTTCATGTTCTACGCTCTCGCCGCGGGCAAAGTCCCGACCGGCGAGAGACACTACGAACACGAGCTGCAAGACATCGAGACGCTCAACCAGCGCGCCATGAGAGGCGAGTTGGACGTGACCGCGGTCTCGATCCACGCGTACGCCTACCTGGCAGAGTCGTACGCCCTGCTGCCGCACGGGGCATCGATCGGCGACCGCTACGGTCCCCGGCTCGTGGCGACGGAGCCGCCCCCCGCCGATCCCCGGGAGGCAATCCGGGGCAAGCGGATCGCGATCCCGGGACGCCTCACCACGGCGGCTCTGGCCCTGCAGCTGTATCAGCCGGATTTCGAACCCGAGATCGTCCCGTTCGACGAGATCGAGGGGGCCGTCTCCAGCGGCGCCGTGGACGCCGGCCTGTTGATCCACGAGGGCCAGCTCACCTACCAGCGGGACGGGCTTCACCTGTGGGTGGACATGGGCGAGTGGTGGCATCGGGAGACCGGACTGCCGCTCCCCCTGGGTGGGAACGCCGTGCGCCGCGATCTGGGCGAGGAGCTGATCGGCGCCATCTCCAAGGACCTCAGGGCGAGCATCCTCTATGGCCTCGAGCATCGCGAGGAGGCGCTCGACCACGCGATGCAGTACGCGGGGGACCTGGACCGCGAGATGGCGGACGAATTCATCGGCATGTACGTGAACGACTACACGGTCGATTACGGGGAGACGGGCCGGCGGGCGGTGCGCTTGCTGTTGGAGCGCGGGGCGGACGCAGGGCTGATCCCGAACCGGGTCCCGGTCACGTTCGTTGATTAGGCGCGGCCTCGGCCTCGCCGCTCTCGGGCTGCTCGCCGCCTGCTCACCGGCGCCACGCTGGGTCGCCGTGGCGGGCGACGGCGCGGCGACGATCCTCCTCTACACGGCCGACCTCTCCCGCGCCGACACGATCTCTCTCCAGGCCGTCATGGACACATCCGAGACGGTGCTCGACGTGGCGTTCGCGCCCGATGGCGTGAGCTTGTGGGTCACCGTGGCAAGCGACAGCGCCGCAGCCCTGCTCCGCGTCCGCAGGCAGGACGGGCGCGCCCTGGAGCGGCTGCCGCTCGCCGACGTCCCGACGGTGGTGAGGGTCCTCCCGGGCGGGCGGACCGTGCTCGTGGCCGGGATGCCGGCACGCGAGCGGCAGAGCGGGAGCGGCGAACCGCGCGGCGCACTGCACTTCCTTCCCGCGACTTCCGCGGACGACCCTGTGCGCCTCGCGGTGTGTGACGGCGAGGTGCGGGACGTGGTGCCGCTCGACGCGCTGCACCGATTGTACGTGATCTGCGAGGGTGACGCCGTCGCGGAGGTCGACACCGAGCTTCGCATCGTCATCCGCACGGTTCCTCTCGCCACCGAGGCGGAGACGGGTACGTGCAGCGCCGGCGCCGGCGGCCGATCGGCGAATGGGACGGTGATCCTCGTGCTGTGTGAGGCGACGGGGCGCCTGCTCTTCCTGGACCGCGTGCGCCTCTCGCCCCTGGACTCGGTCGAGCTCGGGGCCGGCGCACGCGGCATGGTGCAGACGCCCGGCTGGAGGGAGGCGTTCGTCGTACGGACCGCCGAGGGCAGCCTCCTGATAGTGGACCTGGGACGGCGTCGGGTGAGAGCCGAGGTCGCGATGCCGAGCCCCACGGTCCCCGCAGTGAGCAGTGACGGCCGCTGGGCCTACGGGGTCGGCGGGGGCGCGTTGTTCCGACTGGACGTGGGCAGCGCGGTCGTGGAGACCACCGTGGAGGTTCCGGATTGGGCGGGGAGAGTGGCAGTGTGGCCGGGGTACCGAAGCCCGGTCATGAGGTGGCGCTGACCGGGCCTACGGCCACCACTTGATCCTCCCCATCCGCGACACCGTGAGCGACTCCGCCGCGCTCCCCCGGCGCAGAATCAGCTTCGTATTCGCGGCCCCCCACCCGAACCCGCCCGGATCCACGCGCACCACCGATCGGGTCATCTCGAGCTCCACCCCCAGGTAGCGCGGCCCCGGGCGACGGAGAAACACCGAGTCCACGGCCCCCTCCAGCACGGCCACAAGTGAGTCGTTACTCAGTTCGATGCGGACCCGCGCCGATCGCGCCAGAGCCCCGTAGCGAGCCCGTGCGTAGAATGCCCGCACCTCGGCCGCCGCCCTCCGGGCAGCATGACGATCCCGCCAATTCACGGTGCGCGGCAACGCAAGCGCAAAGAGCGTGCCCAGAATGGCCAGCACTGCAAGCAGCTCGATCAGGGTGTAGCCACGGCGCATCAGTAACGCATATCACGGCTCTTCGGGGCACGCGGCGCCTAATTTATTCCGTCTTGTACGAGACACTGCGGGGTGCTGGAGCGTCCACTTGCCGCTCCCTGGGACAGACGGCATACTAGGCAAGCCCTACACCCCTTACAGTCCGAACGGAGGCCCCGAGGCTCGTGCCTGTACCGTCACCTCAACTCCCCCTCACCGAGAACGATTCGGGTCTCCACGAGCCGTTTCTGCGTCGCGCCGCCGACACGGGTTCCGACCCCTCGAGCGGGTACGCCCTCGCCGCGTTCCTCACGATGCGGCTGGTGGATCAGTTCACGGCCGGCCGGCCGGCGCCACACCCCGACGCGCTCGCCTATCAGGTGCGCGCCACTCGGGAGTTCCTGAACGGCCTGCAACCGCCCACCGTCGAATCGAACCATCTCTCGCAGATCGTGCGGGTGAGCGCCGGGATCGGCGTTTCGCCCAAGGCGCGGCTGCTGTGGCCGCCGTTGCTGGCGTTCGCGTACTGGCTGGAGAAGGAGCTGAGGCTGGAGGAGGCCCTGGACGTGCTGGGCACTGGCCTGAAGCTATCGGCCCAGGACACGGGCGAGGAAGACATCGCTGCGCAGTTGCAGCTAGGCCGCGTGCTGCGCCTCAGCGGCCGGTTCGCGGACTCCGCGGCGGCCTACGCCAGGGGCGGGGAGCTGGCTGACGACCTGGGCGACGCGCACTCGGAGCTCCGCAGCCGTGTGGGACGCGCGCTCGTCGCTCAGGAGCAGGGCAACCTGCCCGAGGCCGAGCGCATTCTCGAGGGCGTGCTGGCCGATGCGCGCAGCGCCGGCGACAGGACCGCGCAAGCGCTGGTGTGCCACGATCTGGGCACGACGCACTACCTGATGGGGCAGCTGGCCAGCGCGGTCCAACTCACGTTCACGGCGTTCGGGCTGTACGATCAGCGCTCGCAGCAGATGCGGGCGCTGGCGGACACCGGCCTGGTGCTCAAGGAGCTGGGACACTACTCGGCCGCGAAGCGGGCGCTGCTCCTCGTGCTCGAGCACGACGCACCGCCGGAGGCCCGAGTCCGCCCGCTCGTGGAGTTGATGGACCTCGGGGCACTGATGCAGGACCGCCTGCTGTTCGAGCGCGGGCGTCGAGAGCTGGACAGGCATCTCGACGCGCTGCCACCGGACGAGCAGGTGGAGTACCAGATGAAGCTGGGACGGGGTCTGGTGGGGTTCGACCGCCAGGACGATGGCGAGAGGCACCTCGAGCGGGCCGTCGCGCTGGCCGAGCAGTACGGGCTGGGAGAGCGTCTGTTCCGCGCCGAGGCGCTGCTCGAGGAAGCGCGCGAGCGCCGCGACCAGACTGTGCCGGCCGCGGCACCGGAGGCGGTGCCGGCCCCCGAGTTGCGGTCCACGATAGAGTCCCTGGAGGCGCTGGCGCTAGGCGGCTAGCACCTGGCCCCCGAGGGCTGGGCCAAGCGGCCTATATGCCGGATCCCGAGTGGCCAGTGTCGTCGAATTGACAGGTCGACGTCCGGCCGTCGTCGTCGCAATCAGCCAGAGCGGGCGCGGTTGCGCTGGCACAGGCCGTAGCACCGAGGGCCAGGACGGCGGCGAGGGCCAGGGCAGCAGAACGAATACGACGGGACATGGAACCCCCCAGGGGTGGAGTGCGACTAGCGTTTCAGTGATCAGTCGCACCAAATTCGGGTGGGGGACAGGGGCTGGATAGGCCCTTTTGGGGACTTCAGGTGCTGATATTGGGACATTCATGCTCGTTCTAGCGGCCGTGCCCAGATCCTTCGCCGCCCAGCTTCAGCGGGCGGCCGGTCACCGTTTCCGGTTTCTCGGAGCGGGGACGTGGTCGGAGGCCGTCCAGTCCATCCTGACGGAGCCCCTGGAAATGGCCGTGGTGGACCCGGGCCTCGAGGGCGTCCCGCGGACCCAGGAGATCGAGCGCATTCGGGTCCTGTTCCCCTCCCTGCCGCTCGTCGTCTATACCAACCTCACCCCCGGCATGGTCGGGGTGCTGCTCCGGCTGGGGCGTGTCGGGGTGCGCGAGGTGGTGGTGGCGGGCCACGACGACCACCCGGAGCGCCTCGGCGAGATCCTGGTCCACGAGGCGGCGCGCTCGCTGTCGCGGCGCCTAATCGACGAGATTGCGGACCTCCTGGTGGACTGCCCGGGCCAGCTCAAGTGGGCCATCGAGACCATCGTGCGGGAGCCGGCCGCGTTCCACACCGTGCGCGACCTGGCCGACAGGGCCCGCATGGACCGGCGCACCTGCGCGCGCTGGTTTACCAAGGCGCACCTGCCGCCGCCCAGCGTGGTCCTGATGGTGTTCCGCGTGGTGTACGCCCACCGGCTGCTACAGGACCCCGGCTACACGGTCGAGGACGTGGCCGCCAAGCTGGGCTACTCCAAGGCGCGTTCGTTCGCGCAGCACGTCAAGGAAGTGTTCAGGATGACGCCGGGGGAGCTCAGAGTGTCGCTCACTCCGGACGAGGGCATCCGAATGGTGCGGGAGCGGTTCTTCCCGCCGGCCGTGGATGACTCCGTGAGATCACTGGCGAGCGCTTCATGACGGCGCGCACGATCCTCGTCGTCGACGACGAAGAGGCAATCCGGCGCGTCCTCTCCCGGGCGCTCACCCGCATGGGCCACTCTGTGCACACGGCGATGGGCGGCGAGGAGGCCTGCGAGCTGCTGAATGCCGTCCGGGTCGACGCCGTGCTCATGGATCTGCGCATGCCGACGATGTCGGGTCAGACGCTGTTCCACATGATCGCGACCCAGTGGCCGCACCTGGCGAGCCGCGTGATCATCATGAGCGGTGATCCCAATGCCCAGGACCACGAGGACTGGCTCAACCTGCACGACCTGCCGGTTATCACCAAGCCGTTCGATATCGAGCAAATCACGGACCTCATAACGCGACTCACCGCAGAAGAGCGGCGCGAGGCGAACGGGCTCTAGCAGATGGCTACTTCGGGAGGACGCGTGGAGGATCCGCTATTCAACCTGCGGGAATACCGGAAGCTGGCGCCGTGGAGCCTGCGGGACCTGGCTACCGTGGCCGGCGCGATCCTGGATGCCTCCGGAGTGCGCCCGATCAACGCCGCTGCGAGTGCGCACCCCACCGAGCGGACCATCCGCTTCTACGTGACCCGCAGCCTCGTGATGCCGCCCGACGGACGCGGCACGGCAGCTACGTACAGCTACCGGCACCTGCTGCAGGTACTGGCAATCAAGCTGCGCCAGATGGAGGGCGTCACTCTCGCCGATATCGGCTCGGAGCTGACCGAAACGACCGGCGACGTGATGGAGCGCCGCGTGGCCGCGGCGCTGGGACCCGATCTCCCACCGCCCAGCCGCCTTCCGCTCACGGGTAAGGACGCGGTGCCGCGCGGGCGCGCGGGGCAGGCGCTCCGGGCGTGGACCGTGGATCGACCGGAGACCGGTAACGACAAGAGCCCGAACAAGTGGCACAGGATTCCCGTGTCCGACGGGCTCGAGCTGCACGTGAGAGAGGATCACTTGCTTGCGCGGCACGCCGAGCTGGAGGGCCAGGCCGCTGACGCGGTGCGGCTCGTGGTAGGCCGCATCCTTTCCCAACTCGGTTCCATTCCCGGCGGATCGAAGTCGACCGCGCCTGCCGAACGGACGACCCAGCGCGCGTAGCGGGCCTCGGGCCCGAGCGCACTGCTGTAAGCTAGGAGTGCAAGATGGCAACCTGGATATTCCTCATCGTCATCGTAGTCGTCATCCTGTGGGCAATCTCAGCCTACAACACCCTCATCAACCTCAAGGGCCAGACGGTCAACGCGTGGAAGCAGATCGACGTGCAGCTCAAGCGGCGCCACGATCTGATTCCCAACCTGGTCGAAGCGGTGAAGGGCGCCATGGAGTTCGAGCGCGAAACGCTCGAGGCCGTCATCCAGGCGCGAAACCAGGCGGTGAAGGTCCAGGCCGACGCCTCCCCGACGGGCGGCGTGGGACAGTTGGCTGCCGCCGAGGCCGTCCTGTCGTCGGCGCTGGGACGCTTCAACCTGGTGGTGGAGCGCTACCCGGACCTCAAGGCTACGAGCAACGTCGGCCAGCTCCAGGAGGAGCTGACCTCCACGGAGAACCGCGTCGCGTTCGCGCGCCAGCTCTACAACGACATGTCGACGACGTACAACGTGAAGCAACAGCAGTTCCCGTGGAACATGATCTCCGGGCTCGCCCGCTGTGAGCAGGTGGAGCTGTGGGAGATCACCGACGACAAAGAGCGCGCAGTGCCGAAGGTCGATCTGTCCTCGAAGCCGAAGCAGTGACGAGCGACTCGAACCTCTTCGCGCAACAGAAAAAGAATCGCCGCCGCTCGACGATACTCGTAACGATCTTCGTGTTGTTCTTCGCGTGGGTCGGCTTCGGCGGCGACCTGTCGTTCTACCTCTACACGGTCGAAGCCCCTCAGGAAGCGTACCACCACACGATTCCCTGGTTCGGGATCTTTGCGACCGTGCTCGGCCTGGGCATGGCCTACTTCGCCTGGAAGCGAGGGCCCAAGCAGGTCCTGTGGGCGACCGGCGCGTGGGAGCTGCTCAACCCGTCCAAGCCCGAGGAGCAGCAGCTCGTAAACGTGATCGAGGAGATGTCCATCGCCTCGGGGCTGCCCCGGCCCAAGATCTGGGTCGTCCCCGACAAGGACCCCAACGCGTTCGCCACGGGCGTGAACGAGCACGATGCCCACATCGCCGTGACCGAAGGGCTCCTCGCCACCCTCAACCGTGACGAGCTGCAGGCGGTGGTGGCCCACGAGATGTCCCACATCCGCAACCACGACGTGAAGCTGATGACGCTGCTCGCGGCCCTCGTGGGCGTGATGGTGCTCATCTCCGACGGCGCGTGGCGGTTCATGCGCTTCGGCGGGGCACGCTCGCGTGGCGGTCGCTCGGGCAGTGGCGGTGGCGGTGGCGGCGGCAAGAAGGGGGGCGCGGGAGCGCTCGCGCTGATCATCCTCGTCCTCTGGCTGGTGAGCGTGCTCCTGGCTCCGATCATCTCGCGGCTCCTGGCGCTCGGGGTGAGCCGCAAGCGCGAGTTCCTGGCCGACGCCACGGCAGCGCAGTTCACACGCAACCCGGCCGCGCTGGCCGCCGCGCTGCGCAAGATCGAGGATGCCGCCGCACCTACCAAGTCCATCAAGCGGGGGACCGCACATCTCTGCATCTCCGACCCGCTCGGGCGGCGGATCTCCAACAGGGAGGGGTTCGTCGCCAACGCCCTCGCCACGCACCCGCCGATGGCCCTGCGCATTGCGCGACTCAAGCGTATGGCGTACCAGTACGACAAGACCGGAGTGATCCCGGAGGAACTCTGACCTTGTCGGCCCTCGATTGGGCGCTGCTGGCGTTGGCGGCGCTCCTCACGGGCGGGCTCACGCTCTGGACGGTCCGACGCACGCGCGTGGCCATCAGGCGCTGGTTCGAGCGCGCCGTGCGCCGGTCCTTGCTCCAGTTCAGGGCCCGGCTCGACCGCTACAAACTCGTCAGCAAGCGCATCATCCGAGAGGACCTGATGCGCGACCCGACGGTGCTTGCCGCCATGCGGGAGCACTGCGAGAGCGAAGACATCGGCGAGCTGGACTGCCGGGTCCGGGTCGAGCGCTACATCGACGAGATCGTTCCCTACTTCAACGTCCTGTCGTACTACAAGGTCGGATACAACATCGCCCGCGTGGTGGTGAACCTGCTCTACCGGGTGTCCTCCGAGTATCAGGACCGCGCGGCGCTCGACCGCATTCCGCGCCGCGACATCGTCGTCTACCTCATGAACCACCGCTCCAACGCCGACTACGTAGTGGTGGCATATGTCCTGGCCCGCGCGGTGAGCATCAGCTACGCAGTGGGCGAGTGGGCGCGCGTGTGGCCGCTCGAATACGTGTTCAAGTCGTTCGGGGCCTACTTCATCAGGCGCGGATTTCGGGAGCCGCTGTACCACGTGGTGCTGGAGCGCTACGTGCAGCTCATCACCCGCAACGGGGTCACACAGGGGATCTTCCTCGAGGGCGGGCTGTCGCGAGACGGAGCGTTCCGCCCCGCCAAGATCGGGCTGCTCGACCACGTGGCCCGGTCGCTGTCCGACCTGGACCCGGCACAGGACATCTGGCTGGTGCCCGTGGCGCTCAACTACGACCGGGTGCTGGAGGACCGCACGTTGATCTCGGAGCTGATTGACCAACGCCGCCGCCCGGGGCGGCTGAGCCAGTTCGCGTCGCTGCTCCACTACATCGGCTTCAACATCGGACGGGCCCTCACCGGCAACCTGCGGCGCTACGGACGCGTGGCGGTGAACTTCGGCACCCCGTTGTCGATGCGCGGGTGGGTGGCGCAGCACCCCGGCACACTGGAGGCCTCCAGGGAGGAGAGGCTGCCCCGGATGCAGGCCCTGGCCGACGAGGTCATGCAGCGCGTGGCCCGGATCATGCCCGTCACTCCGGTGCCGCTCGTCGCGGCCGCCCTCCTGTCCTTCCGCCAGACGGCCGTGCGGCACGAGGCGCTGCTCGAACGCATCGAGGAGTTTCGCGCTGCTCTGCTGGACAGGGAGGCGAAACTGGTCCAACCCGACCGGGACGCGGCGGCCATACTGGACCGCGCGTGGAAGATGCTCACCATGCGGCGGTTGGTGGTCCGCGCCGGTGACGACTACCTGATCATGTCGCGGCAACGGCCCCTGCTGGAGTACTACGCGAACTCGGTGAGGCACTTGCTGCCGGCCGTTGAGATCGAACGGGTCATGCACCCGGCGCACGAGCCCGACACGAGCCTCCCCAAACTGAAGGCCTGGACCCCGAGGAAGAAACGAGGGTGATAGGGGCGGAGCCGCGTTGCTCCGGCTAGGTTTCCTGCTATGCCATTACACATTCCTTCCCTGAGCGTGGGAACGCGCGTCGAGGACACCTTCCTCCTGATGGAGGTGGCCACGCGCTCTACGGCAGGGGGCGATCCATTCACGATCCTCACGCTCGGCAACAGCACGGGAAGCGTGGCCACCGAGCCGTTCTGGTCCGAGCGGCAGGAGGAGGTGGCGGGCCTGAGGCGCGGCCACGTGGTGCAGGTGGTGGGCGACGTCGCCAGCTACAGGGACCGCAAGCAGGTGAAGGTCGTCTCGATCCGTCACGTGCCGCCGGACGCGGCGGACCTCACCGCCCTGCTCCCTTCGGTGGGCCCCGTGGATCGCTACTGGGAGACGTTGGACGGCTGGCGCCGGGAGATAACCCGGCCGCGGCTCAAGGCGGTCGTGGACCTGTTCTACGAGGAGGACGACTTCAGGCAGCGCTATGAGCAGTGCCCGGCTGCGGTGAAGGGACATCACGCCGCGCTGGGCGGTTTGCTCAAGCACACGACCGAGGTGGCCGCCATCGCACGCGCGATCGCCCGGGTGTGCGGTGCGGATCAGCAGTTGGTGCTGGCCGGCGTGCTGCTGCACGACATGGGCAAGCTCGAGACGTACGTATGGGACGGGATCTTCGACTTCACCGATCGCGGACGCCTCGTGGACCACATCGTGCTCGGCGCGCTGATGTTGGAACGCCGGCTGGCCGAACAGCCGGAACCGCCCTGCACGGAGTTCGAGCGCGACATTCTGCTGCACATCATTCTGTCACACCATGGACAGAAGGAGTTCGGCAGCCCCGTGCGGCCCATGACGCTGGAGGCCGAGGTGCTGCACTGGGCGGACAACGCGAGCGCCAAGACCGAGAGCGTTGCCGAGGCGCTGCGCGGCGACGACAACTTCCCCGAGGGGCTCGTGTCCTCACCGCAGTGGCAGCTGGATCGGAGGCGAGTCTTCAGGGGAGTCAGTGATTGGGGGGAAGCGGAGGGTGGAGCTTCCTGAGCGCCGCTTCGGCCCGAGCGAGCTCCGCCGCAATCACAGCGACCAGTTCACGCTGCCTCACGCCCGCACACCCCTCCAGCAGCCGCATCGCGCACTTCATTGCAGCAAGCGCGGCCTCGACCTCTGCAGCGGCGGCGCGGCGGCGTGCATCGTGACCGGTGGGCATCGTGAACCAGGGCATTGCGCCATGAGAATACGCGCGCAGCGCGCGCAGCGCGTTACCAGATGACGATGAGACTGGCCCAAAAGTGACGTACCGCTTCCTGCCCCACACGGCCGACATCAAGGTCGCCTTCGAGACCGACACCCTCGAGGCGCTGCTCGTAGAGGCCACCGAAGTAATGCGCGGGCTGCTGGCCGGGACGTCGCCGGTGGAGCTGCGCGAGGAGAGGCTCGTGGAGCTGGAGTGCTCCGATGCAGCCGAGTTGTTCCTCGCGTACCTCAAGGAGCTGCTGTACCTGTTCGCCGCGCACGGCTTTCTCGTGGCGGCAGTCGAGATCGACAGTGTCGATCAGACCACGCTTCGTGCCCGAGCACTCGGCGAGGGCCTCGACGCGAAGCGGCACGAGCACCAGCCCGAAGTGAAAGCGGTGACGCGGCACGACCTGGTGGTGGAGCGGCGCGGCGATTCCTGGTACGCGGAGGTCGTGTTCGACGTGTAGTGCCGGCGGGTGGGCCTCAGCGCCAGGTTCGCAGGGGCGGGCGGATCTAGTGGTCGAGGGGCCTCTTAGACGCCACCGGGAACAGCGCTGCTGCGGAGAAGGCCCTCCACCAGATTCCATGTCAACAGCGGGACCAAGATTCCACCCAACAGAAGTATCACCGCCACGAGAAACGCGAAGACGGCCCAACGTCGGCTTCTCGGTCCTGTGGTGACCGCAGTGTCCCTGAGGACTCGCGTACCCGGGGGCGGAAACTCGCTGCTCCGCCATGTCAGCATCGCAACGCGAGTGAGGTAGGCGCCAACCGCAATGGGGATCGCGGCAGCACCTATGGCGACGAGCTTCAGGACCAGGCCGACTCTCGCTGCTGCCTGACTCGGCGACTCCTGGGCTAGCGCCTCCATGTCATGCAAGAACGACCCTGTGTAGACGAGGGCGATGACTCCAGCCACCAGCACCACGGCCACGCCGATCAGGGTCAACCTCCTGAGAGCCCTGTCAGCCCGGACGACCTTGCGGCCAGCGTGCTCGTTCACCGCAAGGTGCGTGGGTGGGTTAGGTGCACGCTAGAAGTCGCGCTTCTGCATCTCGGAGAAGAAATCGCGCAGCTCAGTGTCCTCGTCTTCTTCCGGAGGCAGGGTCTTGTCGTGCTGGCGCCTTGCCTTCTTCCTGGCCTTGGCAGCCTTTGCAGCGTTCTTCTTCACCAAGGCGGCCAGCTTGCGGTCGTCGCTCTTGGTCATCGGTGCTCCCCTCCCCTCACCACTCCAGATCCATCACGTGGATATCACTCTCGTACCGGACAAGTGTGATATACAAGTGCCCATCGCCGACACTGAAGGCATCCCACGGCACCACGAGGGAGGGATCATCGAACGCCACAACCTTGGTGAGATCGCCCCCGTTCGCTGGGATCCACCACACACCCTTGGAGCCGCGATGGGTACCAGCGAGGTAGATCCGCGAGCCATCAGGCGACAATCCGGCCGTCCAACCCACCGGCATGCCGTTGTACCGCGCGAGCACCTCGCCTTCTCTGGAGACCCTTACCAGGTCTTCCGTGTCCGTTGATGTAGTACTGTCGGTGAGACGGCAGACTAGGCTCGTTCCCTCGGGATGCCATAGGAGAGGAAAGCCACACAAGAAGTCAGTCACCGGGGCGGGTGCTCCCCACGCACCGCCGACCCGGTCACGCGAGACCACCCATACCTTGGTAGTATGCTTTTCGCCCCACGCGAGAAAGGCGACGCTGAGTCCGTCCGGTGACCAAACCGGAACGCCGGTAAGGTCCGCGATCGAGTCGAGAATGCCTCCCGCCGCGGGCACGACGAGGATCACTCCATCGGAGTTGAACGCGATCTCGGATCCATCCGGTGACCATTGAGGGCCGAACGCATTTCCCGGCAGATCGACGATACGCGTCGCCTCCCCACCCGCCAACGGTTTCCTGTAGATATCGAAGTTCCCTCGAAGCGAGCTACCGTATGCGATCGCATCGGCACCGGGCGACACGCTGTGGCCCTCAATGATCTGGCTTCCCTCGGTGACTGGCACCGCGTCCCTGATCGACACGACCCCGGTTTGGGGAATGGGAAGCGACCAGATGTTCTGCACCCCTGGGAACCTGGCGTAAGCGAGTCTCCTGCCGTCGGCGGAAACCGAGATGGAGTGGGCATCCGACGAAGCGAGCACACTTCGCGGCGGCCCCCGCGGTCCTTCGGGCCCCACCTCGACCACGTAGATGCCTCTCGTGCCATCCCGGTCGGAGACGAACAGCAGATGGCGGCTGTCGGGGAGCCACTGGGGGCTCAGGTTCATGGATGCTTCGTCCGTCACCTGAACGGATTCTCCTCCGCCGGCATCGACGACCCAGATGGCCGTACTCATCTGGTTCAAGCTCTCTCGCCATACGATGTTGCCTTCCACGTAGGCGATCCGTCGGCCATCGGGCGACCAGACGAGCGAGTGCAGCGGCCATGGACTCTCCGTTGCATCCAGCAGTTCGGGCTCGCCCGTGCCGGCTGAATACGCGAAGATGCTGTCGTTAACCACGAACGCCACACGTGTGCCGTCCCGGGACCAGGCAACGCGGTGGTGGTCCGACAAATGTCGAACGCCAATGGTACGGACGGCGCCACCGAGTCTCCCCACCTCCTTCCACTCACAGTCCAATCCGAGTTCGACCGTATCGTGGGCTTGGCAGGCCCAGAACTGTACGGACGCGCCGTCAGGCGTCCACCTGGGGAGCCAATGGAGCCCACCGACATTCTCGGCAAGGTTCGTCTCACCACCCCCGGCGTCCAGGGCGCTCCGCACTGCGATGCGTGGTCTCCCAATCGGACCGATGACGAAGGCCACATCCCCCCCGTCCGGCGAGAGCGCCGGCTGGAACTCCAGGCCAGGCGCTGTCGTCACATGGAGATGGTTCGCCGTCGTGATGCTGAGGGGTTGGGGCGTCATCATGCGAACGAGCACCACCGCGATCACGATGAGCAGTGCGGCGGCTGCCGCGCCGACAAGCCATGCCCTGGGCGATACCCGCCGCTGCGGCACCCGCCTCTCCCGCGTCGGCACCACTTCCACCTGCACCGCCGCTCCCGCCGACTCCACGAAAGCGCCGGCGGTGTCGTAGCGATCGGCCGGAACCTTGGCGAGCGCCTTCTCGATCGCACGCTGCAGCTCCTCCGGCACCGTATGTCTTACGGTGCGCAGACTCGGCACCGGATCCACCAACTGTCGCGCAATGATCGCAGGCGCCGTGGGGCCGGTGAACGGCGGATCACCCGCAAGCATCTCGTACAGCACACAGCCGAGTGCATAGATGTCGCTGCGGCTGTCGAGGTCCTGATTGCCACTCGCCTGCTCGGGGCTCATGTAGTGCGGCGTCCCCAGCGAGAGCCCCGTCTCGGTTAGCCGTTCTCCCCCTGCTACTCTCAGAGCTCGCGCGATCCCGAAGTCGGCCACCACCGCCTCGCCCTCCTGCAGCAGGATGTTCTCGGGCTTGATGTCGCGGTGCACCACACCCTGGCGGTGCGCGTAGTCCAGCGCCGCCGCCACCTGGCGCGTGATCTCGATCGCCTCTTCAATGGAGAGCTGGGTCTGGCGCTCGAGCCGTTGGCGCAGGGACTCCCCCGCCACGTAGGGCATCACGTAGTAGAGCAGTCCGTCCACCTCGCCCGAGTCGTAGAGCGCCAGAACGTGAGGGTGACTCAGGCCCGCGGCGATGTGGATCTCGCGCAGGAAGCGCCCGCCACCCAATACGGCCCCGAGTTCAGGCCGCAGCAGCTTGAGGGCTACATGCCGATGGTGCTTGAGGTCCTCGGCCAGGTAGACCGTCGCCATCCCGCCGCTACCGATCTCGTGTTCTATGCGGTAGCGATCAGCTAGTGCTGTCTTGAGGCGTTCGAGGAGATCCTCCACCGACTGACCTTCCATGCGGACAGCGCTACAGTACGACCCGATGCGGCGCGTGGCCAGAGAGGAAAGGGGAGGGTGTTACTCGTGATCAGACCCGAGCCAGGACTCTTCCGATCCAGAGCGGTGGCCTAAGGGGCCCGAAGCCCGGCTCAACCTGCGAAACGACGGGCGGCCCACTACTTTGCCAACTGGTCACACACGGGAGACATCATGATCACGAAAGCCACTGCTCCGGCAATGGCGGCATCCCTCCTCCTCTTGTGCTCCTGCCGGCCGGCCGCAGACCAGTCCTCGTACCACTTCGACGCCAGCGGCGCCGAGGCGACGATGAGCGTGATCCAGGCGATTCACGATCACGCAGACAGGGACTCTGTGGAGCGGCTGCTGGATGAGGCATTGCTCCTCGAGGCCTATCAGGTCAGCAACGAGCGATACACCAACCCGAGACGCTCTTCAGACAACCAAGTGACCTTGCCACAGTACAAGACGTTCATGCTGAGCTACCTGGACGGTGCGCCGAACACGCAGGGGAACAGGAGGTTGGCGATCCAAGAGGAAGCGTACGCTGACGCGATACAGCATCCCGGGAAGTATGCTGAGGCCATTCGAGTTGTCAGGTCGATTCCGGAAGCAGACTTCGAGCAGGCGTTCAGACTGGCGCTGCACTGGTCGCCGGAAGGAACCACTCTGAAGGCATACATCTGGGTTCTATTCGACATAGGGGGTAGCGGCGGCTGGCAGATCCGCGCCAGCGACGGCAGGGATCACATCGGCTTCAATGTTCTGTTTCTACTAGATGAGGATGGCAGACTCGACAGGGACCTGTTCCTGGGCACGCTGGCGCACGAGCTTCAGCACATGACAATACCGCTTGACGGTTATCACGAGGCCATTGCCTACAGCGAGCTGCCGGACACGTCCACGCTCAAGCTGTATTCAGACTTCCTGTCTGCAATGATAAAAGAGGGGTTGGCTACGAAGTTCTGCAGCAATGCACCCGGGAGGTTTTCAGGCAAGGTCGATCCGGATAGGCCCTTCGCAGCGAAGGCTACCGGCGTCGAGAACTGGGAGTACTTCCAGAGCGAGCTACTCGAGATCCACGGCAATGCCGTGAACGGCCTGAGGAAGATCCTCGACGGCCAAGTCGATGATGTTCAGGCATTCAACACGGAGTACCGCAACTACTGGACCTGGCAGGCTGGAGAACTCGAAGGGAAGCAGTTCCACATGGGGCGGCGGTACTACTACGGCGCGGAGCTATTGGGTGCCATCCACGAAGCACTTGGCCGCGACGCCGTCTTCGAAGTAGTCGCTGACTTGAGGAGATTACCGGCGCGGTACAACGAGGCGCTCGAGCAGCTGCGACCCGAAAACTATCGGGACTATACCTTTCCCGACGACATCATCGCCAAGATCGGTGAGCTGTAGACGCGCCCCCTTGCACCAGACGTCACGGCATGCCGACGTATCCGATGGTTAGATAGAGAGCGAAACCCATGCTGGTGATGTCGGAACCTATGACAAGAGGAAAAGTCGGCTCCACGGCGATGACCACGCGGCCGAAACGTCGGCCAATCATAATGCCGCCTGATAGGAGAAAGTTCGACTCCTGAACCTCCGGCCCACCCGCGGGCTGCTGCGAAACGCGGGCCACCCCGAGCATCCCGGAGCCCCGGATGTAGACAGGTTCGTCGAGCCAGATTCCGGCGGCCTCTAATCCAAACATGGAGATGGCCTGCTCGACATCGATCCCCAACTCTTCGTCGAAGAACTCCTCACCGCTGTGATAGACGCCCCACACGCCTAGAAAGACAGGGAGGGGGACAAGGAACGGAAACGGGAACTGGATACCAACGTCCGCGCCAACCCCCGGACCGTAGCCGGTGCTGGTGCCGTATCCGCCAAACACCCTTGTAGAAAACTGCTGACCAGAGAGGGCGCCGGCCGATCCCACCTGCGCCAGCATCACGACCAAGGCCATCCGTCGATATCCACTGCGTAACATCTTCATCGTGCGCCTCTACCCGCGATCGGGCGGACTCGGAGACTAATCGTTGCTGGACATTCCAGCTGCGATCTTCCAGTTGCCATCGGTCTGCCGCTCATAGATGTGACCTCCCCCTTCGTGCGCCGCCTACGCCTCCACAACTCCATGCGCGAGAGCAGCTCCCCTACAGCGGCGGCGCGGGTAGTGTCCCGAGTAACGCGACTCACATCTACTCGGGCGGGGGCCACGACTCGTGCGAGTAGATGATCTTCCACTCGCCGTCGATGCGCCGGATAACCCCCGTCCAAGCAGTGTGGATCTCCCCTTCTGTCCCAGTCGTGTCGGTCCAGAAGATGTCGTCGTTCCTGGTGACGACCACGGCGTCGGGAGCGAGGACCTCAATGTGCACGTTCCTGTAAGATCCTTCCAATGTACGAAGCGGCCCGTAAAAGCCCCTCCCCAGCTCGAAGTGAGCATCGAAGTCCTCGATGATCACGCCGTTGTTGACTAAGACCGGGCTCTCCGAGTAGGCGGCGCGAATGCGATCGAAGTCCCGCGCCCGACCAGCATCCGCTATCTCGTCCATCCATTGCACGATCGTGTCCCTAATCGCTGCCCGTTGCCCGTCCGTCAGCTCAGTCGAGGCCGGCTGACAGGCCACTGCACACGCGGCGATGGCCGCCATGACTATCGATGGCCTTAGCATAGATCTCTCCTAGTCCTCACCACTCCAGATCCATCACCCAGATATCACTCTCGTATTCGGCGATCGTGAGATAGAGGTTTTCCGGACCCACTGTGAGGACCCTGAGGTCGACCGGTACGCTCCGAGAAGGATCGTCGAACGCAACTACCTTGGTAGGATCCCCCCCGTTGGCCGGGATCCACCACACGCCCTCCGAGCCGTCCTCGTGGGCAGCGAAGAAGTAGATCCTCGAACCGTCAGGTGAGAACTGGAGGTTCCAACCGCGCCACTCTAGCTCGGCTGTCGAGGGATCGTAGCGCGAAAGGACTTCTCCATCCCCGGACACTCGCGCCCACCCTTCCCCCCCCACCATGTAGCACACCAGGCTCGCACCGTCGGGAGCCCAAGAGGGCTCATTGCATCCAGTGTCGATCAGTTGAACCGGGTCGCTCCAAGGCATGCCGACGCGGTCCCGTGATACGAGCCAAACGTCCAGGAGCCCGACTCCGTCGGGTCCCTGCGAATTGAAGGCGACGGCGAGTCCATCGGGCGACCACTCCGGGCGGTTGTCATAGCCGGGGTTGTCCGTAAGCTGCTCCGGAGTGCCGCCGTCCGCCGACACGACAAATATTTCGGTGCTTCCGGCTACTGGGGAATAGAACACGATCTCAGCGCCATCTGGAGACCAGTCGGGTTGGAACGCCCCTCCGGTGATGTCGGTGACCAACTGGGGGGGTCCACCCTCTAGCGGCATCTTGTAGATGCCAAACTCTCCCCGGACGTCACTGTCGAAGACGATCCACTCACCATCGGGGGACAGGCTGTGGGTCTCAATGACCTGATTGCCCTCGGTGACCGGCACCGCGTCGCTGATCGAGACCGAACCGGATCGTGGGATGGGAATCGACCAGATGTTCTGCGCCACCGTGAACTTGGAGTAGGCGAGTTTCCTGCCATCCGCAGAAATCGAGATGGAGTGGGGATCCGAAGAACTGAGCACGCTTCGTGGGGGCCCTCGTGGTCCATCAGGCCCCACCTCGACGACGTAGATACCTCTGGGGCCGTCCCGGTCGGACACGAACAGGAGATGACGGCTGTCGGGAAGCCATTGGGGGCTCACGTTCATGTGTTCGTCGTCAGTCACCGGAACTGGTTCTCCGCCGTTGGCATCCAGGATCCAGATGGACGAAGTGCTTACGTTCGCGCTGTATCTCCAAATGCGGTTTTCGTTCACGTAGGAGATCAGTCGCCCGTTGGGTGACCAGGCAAGCGAGTGAGCCTGCGGATTCACGACTTGCACGCCCAGCAACTCGGGCTCGCCACCCTCTGCCGGATAGGCGAAAATGCTGTCCCGAAGCGCGAACGCCACCCGGGCTCCATCCCAGGACCATGCGTAGCGGTTCGACGCGCGCGGGACACCGACGGTCCGGACGGAGCCACCCCGTGTTCCCACCTCCTTCCAGTCACAGCCCACGCCGAATCCGAACGGACAGGCCATGAAGCGGAGGGACGCGCCGTCGGGCGTCCACGCCGGGAGCCAATGGCTTCCGCTCACCTCCTCGCCGGGGCGTGATTCACCGCCGGTGCCGATGTCGATGGTGCTCCGCACGACGATGCGTGGGCTCCCGAGGGGACCCACGACGTACGCCACCTCGCTCCCGTCCGGCGAGATCGCAGGCTGGAACTCGAGGCCGGGGTCGCTCGTCACATGGGTGATGTTCGAGGTCGTGATGCTGATCGGCGTGGATGCCATCACGCGGGAGAGCACCACCGCGACCACGATGAGCAATGCGGCGGCTCCCGCGCCCACAATCCACGCCTTGGGCGACACCCGTCGCCGCGGTGTCCGCCGCTCCCTGGTCGGCACCACTTCCACCTGGGCCGCCGCGCCCGCCGCCTCCACGAACGCACCCGCGGTGTCGTAGCGATCCGCCGGCACCTTGGCGAGCGCCTTCTCGATCGTCCGCTCCAGCTCCTCCGGCACCGTCGGCCTTACGGTCGTGAGGCTCGGCACCGGATCCACCAGCTGCCGCGCAATGATCGCAGGCGCCGTGGGGCCCGTGAACGGCGGGTCACCTGCCAGCATCTCGTACATCACGCAGGCGAGCGAGTAAACGTCGCTCCGCCCGTCCAGGTCCTGAGTGCCGCTGGCCTGCTCCGGGCTCATGTATGCCGGAGTCCCCAGCGAGAGCCCCGTCTCTGTGAGCCGCTCGCCACCTGCTACTCTCAGAGCCCGGGCGATCCCGAAGTCGGCCACCACCGCCTCGCCCTCCTGCAGCAGGATGTTCTCGGGCTTGATGTCGCGGTGCACAACACCCTGGCGGTGGGCGTAATCCAGCGCCGTTGCCACTTGGCGGCTGATCTCTATGGCCTCCTCGATCGAGAGCTGGGTCTGGCGCTCCAGTCGCTGGCGCAGGGATTCCCCGGCCACGTAGGGCATCACGTAGTAGAGGAGCCCCTCCACTTCCCCAGAGTCGTAAAGCGTGAGGATGTGGAGGTGATTGAGGCCCGCAGCGATGTGGATCTCGCGCAGGAAACGCTCGCCACCCAGAACTGCACCGAGCTCAGGCCGGAGCAGCTTGAGTGCCACCTTGCGGCCGTGCTTGAGATCCTCAGCGAGATAGACGGTGGCCATCCCACCGCTACCGATCTCCTGTTCTATGCGGTAGCGGTCGGCGAGGGCAGTCTTGAGGCGTTCGAGGACGTCTTCCACCACACCCGATCTCACGTGTGTACAGCGCTACAGTACGACCCGATGCGGTGTGCGGCCAGAGTGGAGAGGGGAGGATGTTGCTAGCGATCCCGGCACCTATCTTTCTTACATGCCCTCCCAGCGCATCGAAGTCGAGCGAATAGACGAGTTCCGCTGGCGCGTGAAGCGTACC
>Ga0255055_10000765_pt1 | contig 24381 bp, 23 predicted proteins | sample JV7_2_27_MG_FD_188633 | JGI IMG/M metagenome (GOLD analysis project Ga0255055, IMG submission 188633) | Seawater microbial communities from Jervis Inlet, British Columbia, Canada - JV7_2_27 | ecosystem: Environmental > Aquatic > Marine > Inlet | place: Canada: British Columbia | collected...
AGAATATCCTGGCCCAATGGGACACACTGATCGGAGATGGCATCTACCGCATACCCTATCCGCTCGAAGCCCGTTCGAGCCTCGTCGATCTGAAAGATGTCGCTGAAGTTGCCCGGCTCGTCCTCAACGAAGACGGACACACAGGTGCGACTTATGAGCTGACGGGCACCGCACCGATGTCCCAGATCGAGGTCGCACAGACATTGAGTGAAATATTAGGTCGAGAGGTAACCGCAGAAAGGACGGCGATTGATGCCTGGAAGCGAGGTGCTCTGGAAGCTGGATTGGGAGCGTATGCGATCGAGACGCTAACGCAGATGTTCCTTTATTATGGGCAGCACGACTTTGTTGGCAGCCCGCAAATCCTGAGCCGGCTGCTTGAGCGCCCACCAACGACTCTGGCTGAGGCCATCGAGCGTGAACGCCGGCAGCGCAAGAATGCAAACTAAATTACCATCCTGGGGAAACGAAAGTTATGCGAGGAGGACAACAAGCGTATGAAGCCCGCACCATTTGAATATGTTGTACCAACCACCATGGAAGAGGCTTTGGGCCATCTAGCTGAACATGGCTATGATGCCAAAGTCCTGGCTGGTGGTCAAAGCTTGATCCCGATGATGAATTTCCGCCTGGCCCAACCTTCGTTGCTGGTTGATCTGAATAAGCTCGCCGAGCTTTCATTCATCCGCTCCGAGGAGGATGGGGAGCTGCGCATCGGCGCCATGACTCGCCATCATCACGTTGAGCATGATGCCCTTGTGGCCGAACATGCTCCACTGATCCACGAGGCGATGCCAAAAATCGGCACTCCGCAGATCCGCAGCCGGGGGACCTTCGGTGGAAGTATTGCCCATGCGGATCCGGCCGCCGAATTAACCACGATCTGTGTCGCCCTGGATGGTCGTTTCCGCTGCCAGAGTGCGAGCGGTGAGCGTTGGGTCCCGGCGTCGGAGTTCTTCCTGGGTATGTTCACCTCGGCTCTGGAGCCAGAAGAGATGTTGGTCGAGATCGCCATTCCACCACTGGCACCGCGCACGGGTTGGGCGTTGGAAGAGGCAGCACGGCGCGCACACGATTTCGCGCTGGTGGGCGTGGGCGCAGTGGTGACACTGGATGAGCAGAACCTTTGCGAACGCGCTCGGCTGGTGTTCCTAAGTGTCGGGGATGGACCGGTGGAGGCGGGGAAAGCTGCAGAGATGCTTATCGGGAAGGAAGTTTCCTCCGAATTAATCCGGGCGACAGCCGAAGCGGTGACCGAAGAACTTGATCCGAGCGCGGATATTCACGCCTCGGTGGAGTATCGATTACATCTAGCCAGGGTCTTGGCGAAACGGGCGCTCGAGAGAGCGTTCGCGCGCGCCTCAGCCCCCGGAACCCAAGCAGCGTGAGAGGCAATTTCATGAGCAAAGAAATGGACGTTACCGTCACCGTAAATGGGGAAGTCTTTCAACGGACGATCGAACCCCGCCTGCTGCTCAGCGATTTCATCCGCCACGAGCTTAATCTCTCCGGGACGCATGTGGGCTGCGAACAGGGTGTGTGCGGGGCTTGCACGATCTTGTTTGACGGATTGCCAACCCGCTCTTGCCTGATGTTCGCCGTACAGGCGGATGGTCATGAAATCCGCACCGTTGAAGATCTTGGGACCATGGAGGATTTACATCCGCTCCAAGAGGCGTTCCAGGAGGCCCATGCTCTACAATGCGGTTTCTGCACCCCTGGTTTTCTGATGAGTATCCTCCCTGTCCTCGAAGGAACGACGGATCTGAGCGAAGAGGATGTCCAGCGTGCGATGGAGGGAAACCTCTGCCGCTGCACGGGATACCAGCACATTGAGGATGCAGTCCGATTAGCCGCCGAAAAGATGTCATCGGGGAGTGAATCGTGATGGCCAAATTGATAGGGAAGCGTATCACGCGAAATGAAGACCCTCGTCTGCTCACCGGACAGGCGTTGTTTGTCGATGATGTTGAACTGCCGGGTATGCTTCACGCTGCCTTTCTGCGCAGCGAATACGCCCACGCTAAATTAAAGGGTGTCGATGTTTCGGCTGCGTTGGAGCGTCCAGGAGTGATTGCGGCATTCACGGCGGAGGATATGGGCGACGCCTGGTCTCCAGGCCCACCATTGGTGATCCCGCCGCCGACCATCGAGGATGTAGAATTCTACACCCGCACACAGGTCCCACTGGTGAAGGATAAGATTCGCCACGCTGGTGAACCCCTGGCCATTGTCATCGCCGAGAGCCGCTATATCGCCGAAGACGCGTTGGATGACATCGTCGTCGACCTTGAACCACTTGATGTGGTGGCGGATATCGAGCGCGCGCTAGATCCAGATTCGCCGCTGGTTCATGATGATCTCGAATCCAATCTCGCCGCGCATCTCGTGCAGGAGAAGGGAGATTACGCGGCGGCGCGTGAGCAAGCCGACAAGGTAATCAGGAGGCGCATCGTCATCGAACGCGGCATCGCCGGGGCAATGGAGAACCGCGGCATTGTCGCCTCCTGGGACAATAAACAACAGCAGTTGACTGTCTGGGATACGACGCAATCTCCCATTCCCATCCGTAACGGATTGGCGAGCATGTTCGGATTATCCGAACATCAGGTCCGGGTGATCGCGCCATTCGTCGGCGGCGGCTTCGGACCCAAGATCATGATGTTCTACCCGGAGGAGGTGTTGCTCACCTGGTCCACGCTCAGGATGGGCAAACCGATTAAATGGATCGAGGACCGTCGGGAGAACTTCTACGCCACAACCCAGGAGCGTGGCCAGGTCCACGATGTTGAATTAGCGCTCACGAATGACGGGCGCATCCTGGGGCTGAGCGACGATTTTCTGCATGACACAGGCGCTTATGATCCCTACGGGCTGACCATCCCGCTGAATACCCAGTGCCATGCGTTAGGTCCCTACGATATACCCAGCTACAGTTCCGATTTGAAAGTCATATTCACCAACATGACCCTCACCACTCCAGTCCGTGGGGCCGGGCGACCGCAGGGTGTCTTTGTGATCGAACGGATGTTGGATATCGCCGCCAAGGAGTTAGGCATCGACCGGGCGGAGATTCGTAAGCGGAACTACTTGCCCAAGGATGTGTTCCCTTATGACAACCTCATCATCGACCAGGCTTTTTCATCCTTCGTCATCGATAGTGGGGACTATCTTCCGGCGATGGAGAAGGCACTTGAAATGATTGAATACGAAAAGTTCACCCAGGAGGAGCAGCCTAAGCTGCGGGAAGAAGGTCGACGGGTGGGCATCGGCGTCGTCTCGTTCATCGAGACGACGGGCGTCGGGCCTTACGAGGGTGCCCGGGTGACGATCGAGTCGAGTGGGAAGGTTAGTACAGCCACGGGTGTCGGCACCCAGGGGCAAGGTCATTTCACAGTATTTGCGCAGATCGTCGCTGAACAACTGGGGGTGGATGTCCGCGATGTGCACCTGGTGACCGGAGATACAGCACAGTTCCACTGGGGGACGGGTACATTTGCTAGCCGAGGCGCAGTTGTCGCCGCGAATGCAGTAAATGCTGCCGCTTCGATCGTGCGCGGGAAGGTCCTGGAGCTTGCCAGTGAGTTGCTCGAAACGCCCGAAGAGGAGTTGGAGCTCGAGGATGGTGTCGTCCGCGTGGCGGATATCCCGACTAAGTCTATGAGCCTGGGCGAGCTGGCTCAACGCGCCAATCCGCTGCGAGGTGCCGTCGAACCGGGCACCGAGCCAGGGCTCGAAGCGACGGCTTACTTCGGACCGAAATATGGGGCCACAGCCTTTGGCACGCACGCCATGATCGTCGAAGTCGACCTGGAGACGATGATGGTGGAGATCAAACGCTATATCGTCGTCGAAGACTGCGGCACGGTACTCAATCCGCTCATCGTAGATGGACAGCTCCATGGCGGTGTTGCGCTCGGCATCGGGAACTCCTTCTACGAGAAGCTGGTGTTTGATGAAAATGGACAGCTCTTAAACGCATCTTTTGCGGATTACTTGATCCCGACAGCGGCGGAGATTCCCAGGATCGAAATAGCTCATCAGGTCACCCCTTCACCGCTGAATCCGTTGGGCAGCAAAGGTGTCGGTGAGGCTGGAGCCATCCCGGTCCCGGCGCTCTTCGCCCAAGCTGTGGAGAACGCGCTAGGTGTGGATGGACTGGAGATTCTCGAATCGCCGCTCAGTCCGCAGAGGCTTTTCGAGCTATTGCACGGGGAGGAGACAGAGGCATGAAGATTGAAGGCGAGCACGTTTTTAACGGCTCTCGTGAGGATGTTTGGGCGATGGTGCGTGACCCTGAAGTTCTGGCGACGATGCTTCCAGGCACAACGAATCTGAATCAGCTCTCTGAGAACGAATACGAGGGCGCGATCAACCTGCGGGTAGGGCCGATCTCGGGCGGTTTCTCGGGTCGCATCGTTGTTGAAGACGAGGTCCCCCCCGAGCACTGCAAGCTGGTGGCAGAAGGCGAGGGTAGGCCGGGGTTTTTCAAGGGTTCGGGCACGGTAGATTTGATCGAGGTCGACGCTGGTACGTTAATGAAATACGAGGGTGAGATCCAGATCGGGGGAAAGCTGGCCAGCATTGGCCAGCGTCTCATCGATATGACGAGTAAGACTATGATCCGCCAGGGGATGAAAGTCTTGGACGCAGCGTTAGAAGAGCGTAAAGCAAATGTAATGGATTGATAAATGAGGGCATGTCAATTTGTGGTGCTTGTGAAAAGTGATGGTGGATTATTCCCCTTGAGTACTAAAGAGCTCTTTGAACTCAAGTGAGCTGATAGTACGCTTGAGGATGAACTATATCTAAAAGCTTCAGACGATATGAAACGGTCAGGTATGAGAACTTGAAGCGCTTGTTCAGATATCGCCCCTTTATCCTTGGCATAATACTGGCGGTCATTTTAATCTGTCTAGTTTTCACTGGTGGGCGCGCCTTAGACTATTTGGAGGTCGTCGATACCTACTGGCGTGTCCATGATGATGTCCTGCGTCCGACAGAAATGGGGCGATACTATATTGACCTGTTTTGGCGACACAACAACGAGCTATGTAATTTAATATTGGACTACCCTGCGGTAAAGAATGAGGGGCTTGTGATCATCCTCCAATTCGAACCCGGATTACGGGCTCTTGTTGACGGTAAGGGCGATGGAGTTCGCGTCACACAGGTCATGGTGGACCGCGTACAGGCCTACCTGGACCTCCTTATGGAAGTTGGAAGCCCAGATCTCCAAGCTGCGATCCGGATCGAACGTGCTCGAACCCCGTTTGGTGACTTCAGTGGAATGACGTTTAAGCAAGCAAGGATCCTTCTGGTCGGTTTGCCACAAGAATCTGCAGCCACACCGCACAGCACAAGCCTGCCATAGTAGATCTTCTGAACAATCTGATAGATAACGACGCCTGTGACGATGTTGAACCCGAGAAATCACATTATTCGTGCCTGAAACCATATACTGGAAGGTGATACAAATCTGTAACGGCGTGGAACTAATGGGCAAACCCCACAGTGCAGGGGGAGATCTCTTTTATTCAAGAAGGTTTCTAAAAAGTTGAGACCGTGAAAAGAGTTAAGCCAGATCACGATTATGCCCCGGTATTCATGGAGGGAAGAGAAGATGTTTTACGAAACCTTGATGACGGACGAAGAACAAAGCCTTCAGCAGGAAGTCAGGAAATTTGTCCGTGAGGAAGTTTCCCACGACATGGTTCGGGCGCTAGACCGGGATGAGATCCAATACCCGCGCGATTTTGTCGAAAATCTGGCTGCCCACAACCTCCTGGGACTTCGCTTCGATCCGAAATGGGGAGGTCGCGGTCTGCCCTGGACGGCCGAAGTCATCGCCGAAGAAGAAATTGGTGTCCTGGGGACCACTCTAGGATGTGCTTTCGCCATGCCGTCCATCGTCGGGGAGGCGCTGCACGTTTTCGGCACAGAAGCACAAAAGGAACGCTTTTTAAAGCCGATCCTGAAGGGGGAGTTCATCAGTGCTGAGGCGCTCACCGAGCCCAGGGGCGGATCGGATTTTTTCGGGGCAACATCGCGAGCAGAATTAGTAGGGGACAGATTTGTGATCAATGGCCAGAAGCGCTTCGTTGTCGGTGCTACGGAAGCCGATATCTTCTTGGTCTACTGCCGTACTAACTTTGAGGAAGATGCCCAGAAGCACCAGCGAATCAGTGCCATTTTGGTTGAAAGGGGTCCTGGAGTTAAAGCTGAGTACCAGTACGGCCTTATGGGCACCCGAGGAGGAGGGACGGGACGACTGGTTTTCAGGAACGTAGAAGTTCCCAAAGAGAATATCATCGGTGAATTACACGGCGGATCGGATGTTTTCAACCAGATGATGATCCCTGAGCGCCTGACGTCTGCAGCCGCGAGTTTAGGTGTGAGGGCCGCCTTAGAGGTGGCTGCCCGATATAGCGACAAGCGTCGCGCTTTTGGTCAAAAGATACGGCGTTTCCAGGCGGTAAGCTTCATGGTCGCGGATGCAATTACGCAGTTGGATGCCGCCCGGGCGATGGTGTATATGGCTGCCCGCGCTGTGGATACGGGATCGCCGAACCGCCGACGGCTCGTGAGTCAGGCAAAGAAATTCGCCACAGATACAGCATGGGAGGTAGCAAACAAGGCCATGCAGATTATGGGCGGTATTGGCTACACTGAAATATTCCCAATAGAGAGGATGGTGAGGGATTTCCGCCTATCTCAAATCTGGACCGGGACCAATGAGATCATGAACCTGATGATCCAGCACGAATTTTACAAGGAGGTTCTGGAAGGAAGCCGAACGAAGCGGGATGTTGAGTTGGACGCAGCCAGTCACGACGCTCAAGCGGAAAAATGCTTTACAGATGAGGACATGTGGCAGGTGCATGAAACGCCAGGGGCTTGAACCGCTGAGTGGGCTTAAGCCACTGAGGCGCTGATGAGATTGAGATCGCTGAAAGAATTGCTTTCAGTTGAGAAATTGCATGAATAGATGAGCGGGGGTCAGGCTCTGGTTTTTCCCCGATGGTTGATTAATCAGAATGGGATTGCGACGCTCCCCTTCAGCGGGGGGCGTCGCATCTGAAAGATGTGCCAGTCTTCCGAGAACACTTTTCGGACCTACTCCGTTCGCCTCGCATCCACATGGAATGCAGCCGCGAAGTCCAAGCCGGTTGGCTCCTGGAACACGCGCAAGTCGAAGGCTGGCGCGGAGGCCATCAGGTGATCGAAGATGTCCGCCTGGATCGTCTCGTATCGCACCCATTCGGTGGTTTTCGTGAACACGTAGATCTCCAAAGGCACGCCGGTGGGGCCGGGAGCAAGCTGCCGAACGAGGAAGGTCAGTCCCTTCTGATGAATGTCCTTGTGGTTGTGCAGGTAGGCTTCGATATATGCCCGGAAGGTGCCCAGGTTTGTCAACTGACGCCCGTCCAGTGGGTTGTTCATCTCGATGCCCTTTTCCCGATTCTCGCGCTCGATCTCCGCTAAGCGGCTATCGAAGTAATCCCGCAAGATGTCCACTTTCCGGAAGCGTTCGATCATACCAGGGGTGCAGAAGCGGACGGATCCCAGGTCGATGTACATCGCCCGTTTGATTCGTCGCCCGCCGCTCTCCTCCATCCCGCGCCAGTTCTTATAAGCTACCTCTGACATCTTATGTGTGGGGATGACACTGATGGTCTTGTCCCAGTTCTGCACCTTGATCGTGTGCAGCGTCATGTTGATCACATCGCCGTCCGCCCCGTAGCTGGGGACTTCGATCCAATCCCCCTCCTTGATCAGGTCCTGGGCGCTGATCTGAATGCTGGCGACGAAGGAGAGGATCGTGTCACGGAAGATCAGCAGCAAGATTGCCGTGAGCGCGCCGAGGCCTGTCAGGAGTACGACGGGAGACTCGCCGGTGAAGATCGACACGCTTAAGATAATCGCCACCATCAGGACCACGATCTTCCCAATGTCAAGATAGCTCTGAATACTCAAGCCTTTGAAGCTCGGGCTGCTTTCATAAACGAGATTGAGCGCATCCAATAGGGCGTTGATCGTGAAGGCAGACAGCCATAGGATGAGGAACAGGATGCCTTTTTCAATCAAGGTCTGGTAGGCCGGGACGAGATCGGCAAAGACGTAGAGCAAGGTCAACGGCGCCAGCCAGGCGATTCGGAATGGGTGCAGCTTCTCGACAAGAATGTCATCAACCTGCGTCTTCGTCCGCCCCGCGAAATATGTGAGCCCACGGGCGAGTACAACCCGTGCCATGATGAAGGTGAGCAAACTAAGGAAGAGAACCGCTGCGCCGACTGCGTAGGGTCTCGCTTCAATCCAAGCCTGGAGATAGGTAAAATCCATAGTCACACTCCTTTGTAACGCTGTTGTCGTCCCTGCTTCACTGGATTCGCCCCAGGAATGATCATCAAAGCACGCACCGGGTACGCTTGACGAAGCGCCTTTCGGTTGATCACCAGGGGGGTCCGCCGCATGAGGTCACTGGTCACAGGGAAAAAGCCTCATCCGTCACCGGTTCGGCCACGGCTTCCCAGCAATGAATACGTCATATTCTTTCATACTTCTGTGGCACCTTTCAGATAGGAAATAACCCGATTTGAGTGGTTTGCCAGACACAATATGATAACAGGATTGCATATTCTGCTTGGTGCTTTTTATAAGCAATTTTCAGGATGCATTACTTAATCATTGATTAGTAAAGAGCTGCCCAACTACTCTAACATCACAAAGCATTCCGATCGAGGTGAGGGGCAGCCGCCCCGCACGAAGCTTCAATTCCTTCAGATCCACATCATCAATATGCAAGGAGATTCAGCCATTAGCCCTTAGTCGACACAAATGCTATGCTTGTGGCGTCCTGATTCTATTAGGAGGTTAGAGGCTTAGGCCCAACCTTTCACTATCCATCGAAACGAAACCCATCCCCCTCTCTGCTGATGAAGGAGGTTATGATGAAGTCACACCGATTGTTTCCAACCTTGCTGATATGCTGCTTCATTCTGATGACTTCCAGTTGTGATGCCCCTGTGCCAACCCCAACGCCGACGCTTGGCCCTGGCGATTGTTCTCCATCCCAACTTGTCGCTCCGCAGGCTTTCAGTCCATCGAATGAATTAGTGTCCTCGCTTCAACCTTCCATTCAGTGGTTCTACCCGGAGGATTGCGAGCCGGACGCATACCAGCTGGAAATTGCAGAGAATGGCGACTTCAACTCTCCCGCAACCCTTGTCGAGTCTGTAGGCGGTGGACAAGTGCCGTGGACGCTCATCCAATCGCTGCAACCGGCAACGCTCTATCAATGGCGTGTTGCCGCCGAGATTGGGAGCAGTACCGGCGCTTACTCCCCCTCACCTGCGTTCTGGACTGGTCCTGTTTGTAATGCGAGTGCGTTGAACACGCCACTATTGATCGATCCCCCGTATGGCGCTACCGTCCAGGACGATTCGCCAGAGCTCGTGTGGGAGTATTCCAACACAGCATGTCTTCCGGAAGGCTATCACTTTGAGGTGGCTTCCGACTATCAATTCTCGAACCTGAAGATCTCAGGAGGTGGACCAGGACCGTGGACAAGCTTTGAGACCGGGGTGCCTTTCCTGGATGATTGTGGTCTGTACTACTGGTGGGTTGCAGCGCAAACTGCTGGAGTCATGAGTGGACACAATCTATCGTTGTTCTATTCTGACTTCAATGGAAATTGCCCACAATTTAGCTGCAATTCTTCACAGCTTGCCCCACCAGATCCGGTTTACCCTATCGGCGGTCAAACCGTGACCGATCTTGGGGATCCCTTTCGATATCAATGGGAGTATCTGGATCCAGCGTGTATACCGGACGGTTATTACATCGAGGTGTACTCCGGAACCGATTTTGCCTCGACACCGGTCGGGCAGGGAATGGCACTGGATTCTCGAAGTCCCGGGTGGGGACCCATTCCCGAACTTCCAGCCTACGTCATTCTCCCCGATTGCATGACCTTCCACTGGCATGTTGCTGCGCTGCAGGGATCTGAGACGGGACCTTTCTCCAGCGAAGCGACGTTCTCAACAGACTACACAGGGTCCTGTGGCTCACCGAGCGTCCAGGGCGTTTCACTCATCGGAATGGCCTGTCTTGAGAATGAGCGCATGATGGTGACGTTTGAATTTCCCGAACCCCCGCAAGGACCTTACGAGGCCATAGTCGATGGACAGGTCTTCAATTGCCAGACCAGTTCGAGCGCGCCTCTGCGTCTTTACTGTGTCGGTTCGATGGTTCCAGAAGATACCCTGGTGCCTGTCCAACTAGAAGATCAGAACAGTGGAGCGCTCCTTTTTGATGGAGAGATTTCCATCCTGTGTGAGCAGGAGCCAGATGATCTTCCGGTGTGCAGCACATTAGATAAGACAGCATGTGGGTCTAGAATTGACTGCATATGGGTTAAAAATGATCTTCCATCTGGGGGAACCTGTCAATAAAAGTGGGATGAGGTTCATCAACGAAGCCGGGATCCTAAGACCATTGTTTGGATTGAGCGGAGGCTGAATTCCTTGTGCGGATGGAGGCTTTCCAACCCCCAGCCGCCTTCCTGCGGTTGGGGTGATTTTTATCAGCGATCGGAAAAATAAGCCGCCCCCCTTCGGCGGGATGTTTCTCATTCCTCATTTAATCGTGCGCAAACCCCTCGGAAATAAGGAGGGGGTAATTATTTCCATCTCATACTTTACAAACATGGAAAAACAATCCCCCTTTTTTAGCGAGCCCACCTGCTCGAAGGCTTTTTGAGAGCTAAAGGACGCCGATACACCACAGAAGACCAAGCACCAACAGGATACCTATCAACCATAATTCAAGGACTGTTGACAGGAAGATGTTGGAAACCGTGTATTTGTTCTTATTCATCGTGAAGAAGTTGGTTGCATGAAGTGGGCCTAAACCTAGAAGCATCTATTTTGGCTACACCGAGACACCGTATTTACTTCGTCTACTAGGGGGTATTTACCTAGAGCAGCGTGCCCGATAGAGTATCTAGATAATACGACAAATCCTATACTATAATACCGGATTGCCCCCAAAGACGAGATGTGCGGTTTTCTCTACTCGTTTTTCGAAGATATCATTGCCGTAATTGGTGAGGACATCCAGGATATGGCGCCCATGGGTTTGATTGAGATCGAGGCCAAGGACGGGAAAACGACGACGATCAATATTCCCGAAATTGGAGTACTCACTGTTACCGTCCTGTCTTCGAGGGGATAAGACGATCGGGGTGTGGATCTGGGGGCTGCATCATCACCAGCTCGTTGGTGCGTAATATGCAAGCCCTACGACTCGTCCGATAGGATGTCGCCGTTGGTTACTAGGCAGCTTGCCTTATAATTAGGTCTGATTTAACAATGTTGAGGAGGTATTTATCAATGAGTCTACAAGTTGGTCAGCAAGCCCCGGATTTTAGCTTGCCCAGCCATTTAGATCGGGATATACGTCTGAGCGACTATCGCGGTCGTAACGTCGTACTAGCCTTTTTCCCCCTAGCCTTTACCCCCACCTGAAGCGCGCAAATCCCGGGATACCAGGCGCAGTCCGCCAGGTTCGCGGGGTTGAATGCCCAGGTGCTGGGCATCAGCGTCGACCACGTTCCCGCCCTGAAAGCGTGGGCAGAAACTTTCCAAGGGATTCAGTACCCACTTCTTAGCGACTTCTGGCCGCATGGTGAGGTATGCCAGAAATACGGCGTTCTTCGTCCTGTGGGATCATCCGAACGGGCGATCTTCATCGTCGATAAAGAAGGCCTGATCCAATACATCGATATTCACGATGTCGATGACCTTCCAGATAATGAGGTTTTGTTTTCAGAGCTGCACCGCATTGATCCGGAAGCTGCACAGCAGGTTCCCCCTGAACCGGAAGTACAACCGCTGCCCTACGGCGGGATCGTTATGTACTGCACCAAATGGTGTACGGATTGCGCCCAGGCGCGCGTGTGGCTCAAAGAACGCAATTTGGATTACACAGAAGTGGACGTTTACGATGTGCCAGGGGCCTTGAAGCAGGTACGGGAATGGGCCGGAAATAGCTTGGTCACGCCCACATTTAACATCGACGGAACAATTGTCGTCGATTTTGACCCGACGCGCCTCGAGCAGGTCCTTGGCGGGTGAGATCCAAAGACCATATGGCCTGGGATAGATGACGCTCACAGACTCCCGGTAAGGAGGCCCATCCTTCTCGCAAACTGCCTCCACATGCCTGATCGACCAGGTTTCGCACCTTCCAGATCGACGAATTCCATATTAGGGAATTGTGGGTGACGAATCTATCCCAGACGGCACCCCTCCCGTTGGGATTATTTTTGTCGAATTTGAAATGGCGAAGAGCGGGATTTGCTAGATGTAAGCTAAAAAAGGTGAACCATGGCAAAGAAACTCATCCTCTATGGCCACAATTACTGACCCCAGGTGCGAACGGTCCGTGCGGCCTTTGAGCACAGCGGCGTAGATTATGACTATGTCGATATTCGCAATGACAATGCCGGGCGATTGCGCGTGAAAGAGATCAACTCCGGCAACGAGAGCGTGCCTACGCTGGTCTTTGCCGATGGATCGACCCTGACCGAACCCTCCCGGGAGATCCTTTTCGCCCACTCGGAGTCGCTAGGCCAGGACTTAACCCCTCTATCTACATTTGATCGCATCATAGTCCGCCTGGAAAACCCGCTCATCAGTGCCTTCGGATTGGGTTTGGGGATAGCGGGGTGGGTGGCTGGTGCGCTTCCGGTGGTGGGCGTGGGGATCTTTCTGGTGGTACTTCCGATTGCTGTGAGGGCATTCCGGAAGTAGGTAACTGCGTCTCTCCCTTGATACACCAAATCACAAGTCCAGTGTAATCCTGTCGGTGAAAAGGTTATCCATGCCCAGATAGAAAATTGTGATCCTTTTGGGTATCCGCCAATACATCGCTCTCCGATAATCCCCCCTTCCAACTAAATTGTTGTCTTGAAAATCAAGCTCGTTTCTTGTAATAAATAAGAATATAACATATAATGTAGACCAAAATAGTCTAATATAAGAAATGTTGTCGATGTAATATGCATATCGCTCCTCTCGCAAGTTGAATCAACGTTGTCCTATAGTATCGAAATATCAATGGATTAACAGGCGTGAGGGTGGTTGGCCTTCAGACTGGACTCAACAAACCTTTCTGGCACAGACAACCCTATAAATAATGAGGTATGGAGTTGTACATGACTAAATCTGCTTTATGGCTGTTCATTTTGGCTGGGATGGTAGCGTTGGGCGCGTGCTCATCGACACCTGCTCCTGCAGCTACGATCACGGAATCTACACCCGTACCCACAGAGACATCCAGAGCTCCGACGCCGGAGCCAACAGCTACCTCAGCCACACCGAAAGAGCTTCCATATACGTCCACCTCGGCACTGCTCGGGGACGAGCCTAACACAACCTACAAAGTCGACATGGCTACATTCGAATCAGTGGCGTTCGAGGAGAGAGAACTCCCGGCAGCTCCGGGTGCCGTCAGGGCACAATGGTATACATCCGGCGGCCGGTACGTCGTCGCCTATGTCGGTCTCGATCTTTCAAAGACTGATTTTCTGTGCCCGGGCAATTCCATCCTGACCGATGCAGGTTTTAGTTTCGTATCGAATGCACCCACAGAAGATGGCGCCTGTGAAGGATTCCCAACAATGACCACGGATCCAGAAGTGGGTCCCTTTGTATGTCAGGGATCATTGATGTATGTCACGGCCATCCCAAGTGACCAGCAGGGTACGCTATTCGGCACACTCGAGGCACTCACAGGTGATGGTGCCCTCATCGGTTTGACTAGCTCAGTGCAGAGCTCGCCCGACATCCCTGAAATCAATCTTGATGAGCTTTGTGGATAGTCAATTCGATGAAAGCGGATTATGGCATTTGTAATAGACAGGCTGCGCAGAGAAGGTCCACAAAATCTCATCTATGCCTGTGGTCCAAGATGTAAACTCAAGTAAAGTCCCAAGCTTTGGTTATTGGAGAAGCATTTTGGGAGATTAGGTTCAAGATTTGAAAGGAAGGTTCCTTATGTCAAGGTTTTTGATTGAAGTTCCCCATGAGAATACGAAAGAAGCATGTGAAAGAGCGGTTCAAGTATTTTTGGATTCGGGTTCACATTTCGTAACCAATGCGGACTGGGGTTGCCAGGACGATGAGCATAAAGCCTGGTTTGTCGTGGAGCTGGATAGCAAAGAGGAAGCAAAGGCTATTCTACCTCCGCATTTCCGGCAAGATGCAAAAATAATCGCCCTGGAAAAATTCACCATAAACGATCTAGAGCTAACCATGGAGCAGCACAAAGATTAGCCATCCTGATCAATAGAAAGAAATCTAAGATATCTCCATGAATACGTTGAGATCATCGTCAGCTGACTCCGTGCGCGGCGTGAATTGCTGGCTATGGTCCTGATATGGGGATCATGAAAAGCAAACAAAAAATCTAATGAGGCGGCTGTCTTATTGGAAGCTCCGCTGCGTTTTGCGAACTTCAACTCCGACAGTATCCAATGAAAATAATCAGCTACTCAGTTTGAACTACTGGTCATTTTTGAGGAAATCGGAAATATTTTATTTTAGAGCAAGCTTCCTCTATCGCACTTAATCGAAAACCAAATATGAATAGAAATCCTTGTATCACCAGTTAGACCACCCCAATCCTTAACTTAGTTGACGAGACCTCAATTGTCAGAAAGATACCTACAAGCACAAGACAATATCTGACAGGGGTACCCGTATGGAAATATCTACAATGGAACCCATTCCGGGTTCATTAAACGCTGAGAGAGTTCTTATTTATGTACTCGCAAGGGGAGAAGGATAGGCGCGCGAAATTGCTAGATTCTTCGGTGCAGATCCGGATTCAATCCAAAAACAACTAGTGAAGCTTGAATCAGGTAGTGTGTTGACCAGTAAAGAGTATGGCCGAACGGTCGTATATAGGTTCAATCCCCGATACGCATTTCTGCCAGAGCTAAAGAAATTGCTCGAGAAAGCCCTGAGTTTCTATCCGCAGGGAGACCGTGAGCGTTTTAATCTCAAGACGGCGCCCTAGGCGTAGAGGTCAGCCATTGTGAAGCCTATTGGCGACATGTCTCAGGCCGAATTGGGCGCTGCTAGGGCCTGCACCTTCACCCGATCAACCATCAGGTCTCCCGATTATGGTGATGAACTACAACGTCCATTCGGGATTTAGCTTTGCCGGCCGCCAGGACCTGGAAGCCATCGCTCAGGTCATCGAGGATTCCGGTGCTGATATCGTGGCGCTGCAAGAAGTCTCGCGGGTGCGATTGATGGAGGGTGAGGCTGCCATTTCTTCCTGACTTTCGCAGCGCCTGGATATGCCAATTCTTTTCCGGGGCACGGAAGAACCCATCTGGGGCAATGCAATTCTCTCCCGGTACCCTGTGCTGGAATCCGGATGGGGTGAACTGCCGCTCGCGGGCACGCTGATCAAGCGGGGGTATCTATGGGCTCGTATCGATGTGGGAGGGCCACAACCACTGCTGGTCACCGCCACTCACTTGCATCACATCAGCCCCGATAGCCTCGCACGACAGGCTCAAGTGCCTGTAATTCTACGATTCTGGAATGGGCAGGGTTATTCTCTCCTGCTCGGGGATCTGAATGCGCAACCCGACTGGACCGAGATGAAGCTTATCGCTGATGCGGGTCTGCTGGATTCTTGGAGCGAAGCAGGCGTTGGACCAGGCTTCACCTCTCTTTTGGTGATCCCTACCAGCGTATCGATTGGATTTGGCACAGCGATGATTTGGTCGCCGTTGAGGCACATGTGATTCAAACACAAGCCTCCGATCACTTGCCGGTGGTGGCAACACTCGGCATTGCACCATAGAGGCCACAGGGTCCGAGTTCTGATTTTAGAGGTTAAATAGAGCGAAATCCATAGGCTCGCGCGTGGAAATGGGCATCAACAGAGGCAATATCGAATCCGCGTCTGAATGTGTATTTAATCGGTACATCTGAACCGGCTTGTAAGTCAGTCTATTTGGGACTAAACGGAAGCTTGCCCGGATCTAATAAGGTTACTGACTTGAACAGATGAGTATATGCCAAGTGTAAAGCAATTAATAGCCTCCCAATGATGGTGGCTCAGTTCTAAATTGTTAGCTTTAATGAATATCTTGAATGGATTGAATATGGTCAAGATGTCATTCGGCCTTTGATTATTGTCACAAACAACCTACCCTCTAAGGTCCAAATGGTTGTAATATTAAGTGAGGTCGATAAGATCCTCCTCACCGGAGCTTGCATGCTTTATAAAACGATCGCGAAAGATAATTTCCGCCGCACAGTCGAAGGCTTGATGCAGGATAACCACGTCTTCGGTCCCAAGTGGCGTGACTACGATGCAGATGGGAACAAAGTCTACCGCTTCTTGAAGCTGAACGACTTCGAGGAGCTCCAGATGGACTACACCCGCACCTATTCATCACCAAAGAACTTTTTCCTTCCCTTCAAAGAAACACTGGCGACCTATAACCTTCATGAGACGGAATGGGATCAAGAGATTCGCTACACTGTTCACCCACGCGTCATCGTTGGCATGCGCGCTTGTGACATCAACGCCCTCCGCAAGCTCGATGAGGTAATGATCAAGAGCGCTTTTCCTAATCCCTACTACTTCGCACGCCGGCGCAATACCATCATCATTGGACTCGATCACGAGCCGTTGGAGGATTGTTTCTGCCGCTCGGTGGACGCTGATGTGGTCTTCAAGGGCTTTGACTTGTTTCTAACCGACATCGGTGAGAAATATTTCGTCGCCATCGGCTCAGACACAGGATACCGGATCATCGAAAGCTACGGCGGCGAAGATGTTACGGAAACGGACCAGGATGACTATAAAACCGTGAAGAGGCAAATCGAATCGAAATTCAAGACTCAGGTGGATGTAACCATCGTACCCGAGCTCATGGATCTTGAGTTCGAATCTGATGTCTGGAAAAAATGGGGTGATAAGTGCATGAGCTGTGGAAGCTGTGCCATGGTTTGCCCTACATGTTACTGCTATGGAGTTGAAGAAAGCGTCGACTTGAGCTTCTCAAAGGCTACCAAGCAGCGCTTCCTATACTCATGCAACCTGATCGATTTCGCGGCCGTAGCTGGCGATCACAATTTCAGACCTGAACCACACATCCGCTTGAAGTATCGTTACTATCACCAGTTCCGAGGCTTTGTCGAAGCATTCAACCAGTCTCTTTGTGTTGGCTGCAATCGCTGTGGTGTAGCTTGCCTTGCCGGGATCAACCCCAAGGATGTGATCGACGATTTAAACGAGACGGAGAAAAGATGACCCTCAAGATCCCGCGCTACGAAATCAATCGGGAACCATTCATGACCGAGGTCCCTGACTTTAATCGAAAATCCAAGCTCCAACAAACCGAACGTGCTCACGCGGCGCGGATTATCGCCGCCATCCAACTAACCGCTGACGAGAAGCTCTTCCAGATACAGATCCTCGATCCAACGGAACGTGGAAATTTCACATTCTTGCCGGGCCAGTTTGTCATGCTCGAGCTTCCTGGCTGTGGCGAGGTTGCAATCTCCATTTCAGGTTCGAGTTCCAACCGAGAGTTTATTGAACTTTGCATCCGAAAAGTTGGCATGGTTACGGGTATGATCCACCGCCTGGAAGCAGGGGCGATGGTGGGTATTCGCGGCCCATTTGGCACTTCTTTCCCTATGCAGAAAATGAATGGATCCAATGTACTCTTGATTGCTGGAGGTCTGGGTATCGTGCCGCTCCGTTCGAGTATCTTCTGGGTGAACGAACATCGGCCTGATTTCAAGGATGTGACCATCCTCTATGGTGCCCGGGATCCCAGTCAGCTTCTGTTCGATTACCAGTACGCAGAGTGGTGCAAGGTTTACGGTCTGACCATGCTTACCATTGTCGAGGAGCCGGATGAGAATTGGGACGGTCCGGTTGGAATGATCACTCAGCTCTTTGATGAGGTACCTATCGATCCTGACGAGACTTTTGCCATCGTATGCGGTCCCCCAGTCATGTTCAAATTTGTATGTTCCTATCTTAGCGAGCTCGGGCTCCCTCGGCAGCGCATGTTCGTCTCACTTGAACGACGCATGCATTGCGGCATGGGTAAGTGCTGCCGCTGCAATGTTGGCTCGACTTTTACTTGTCTCGATGGACCGGTTTTCGATTATTGGAGCGTGATGAACTTGCAGGAAGCTATATAGATCTTCTGTTTACGATGTTGTCACACAGATATGGAAGAAGAGTGATGAAGTATTTAGGGATTGAATTACCAAAACCGAAGATAGCTGTGTTTGGTTTCACTGGCTGTGAGGGTTGTCAGCTGCAGTTAGCAAACAACGAGCAGAACCTGAAGGATCTATTCAGGCTGATCGAAGTCGTCGAATTTCGTTTGATCTCATCTGATAAGCTAGAAGGTTTTGAAATCGCATTCGTAGAGGGTAGCATCACCACCGAGCACGAAATTAAGGCAATCAAAGCTATCCGGGCGCAAGCAAAAACCATCATCGCGATGGGAGCGTGTGCATGCCTGGGAGGCGTGAACAACCTGCGGGCACGCTTCACGATACCCGACACCATCGAAGATGTATACGGCAACCATGGGATCGAAACCGGACCTGTCCGTAGAGTCGCGGACATCGTTCCTGTGGATATCGAGCTCCCTGGATGCCCGATATCCAAACCTGAATTCGAGTGGCTAGTACGTCAGCTAATCCTTGGTATCGAACCTCGTTTCCCGCGCTACTCGGTTTGTGTTGAGTGTAAACAGCGAATCAACACCTGTGTTATGGACATGGGGACGCTATGCCTGGGTCCTATCACTATGGCGGGCTGTAATGCTGTTTGCCCAAGTAACAGAGCCGGTTGCTGGGGTTGTCGCGGATCTGTTGAAGAGGCCAACTATGAATCCCTTATTGAAGTTCTGCATGACCATGGATTCACGGATGCCCAGATTGCCGAGCGAGTCAGTTTCTTCAATGCATTTGCCGGAGTGGACGTACTACCTTCATTGGGATAAACCAAACGTCCCTCCTTCGCGTGAGTCGTTAGTAGAGAGAAGTTTATGAAAGTCACAATTGAAGAACCCATCCAGATTGACGTTGAACACATCGCCCGTGTCGAGGGGCATGGCAATATCAAGATCCGCGTCGAGGACGGCAAACTGGCCGAATGCACATGGGAAGTTGTTGAAACACCTCGCTTCTTTGAGAAAATGTTTCAAGGTATTTCGATTGAAGCAGCCCCGCTGCTGGCCGCCCGTGTTTGCGGCATCTGTTCGATTTCACATGCCCTTGCCAGTGCCCGGGCAATCGAACGAGGTTTAGGGATCGATGTACCACCGATGGCGTCCCATGTCAGGACGCTCGCCAAACACGCCGAGACGCTGCAGAGCCATGCATTACACCTTTTCTTCCTGGTGGCGCCCGATCTATTAGGTGTCGGGAGCGCTATATCACTCATGGAAACACACCCAGAATTAATCAGCATCGCCACCCAGATCAAGGGTTACGCCAACAACGCCTCGGATCTTTTTGCTGGTCGCACGTCGCACCCGATGGTCTTCAAGATCGGCGGCACGACGCAAAGACCGCGCAAGAGTCAGCTGCTCCAGTTAAGGGAAGATCTGGAAGAGACTCTACCCTATCTATGGAAAGCCCTTGAAGTTCTCAAGGGTTTTAGTCTGCCTTCATTTGAACGTGAGACCGAATATGTTTCATTGGGTGGAAATGATAATTACCCCTTCATTGGAGGGGACTTGATTTCAAGCGATGGTGTGCGCAAATCTGAGGATGAATACAGAGCGATGACGAATGAATACATCGTTGATCATTCGACCTCAAAGCTTGCGAGATTGAGCCGGGAGTCTTTCGCCGTTGGGGCGCTGGCCCGCTTTAATAATAATTACAACGGACTTCACCTCACCGCGCGGCAGGTGGCTGAAGAGTTAGGGCTCAGCCCGCGTATCGACAATCCTTACTATCACAATATGGCTCAATTGATCGAATGCTTCCATGTGGTCTATGAATCGAGGGATTTGATCAATGAATTAATCGACTCCACAGATTATGAAGTGGCGGTGCCTTATGAGATTAAGGCTTGTGAGGGTGTGAGTGCGCTAGAAGCGCCGCGGGGCATACTCTACCACTATTACCAGATCGATAATCAAGGTTTAATCGAGCGTGCAGACTGCGTCATCCCCACCGGGCAGAACCATGCCAGTATTCAGCATGATTTAGAAGACCTGGTGGCGCAGATGGCAGCCGAAGGAAAAGACGAGGACGAGATCAGCCTTCACGCACAGATGCTCGTGCGTGCATACGATCCCTGTATCTCATGTTCAGTGCACTAATTATTTAGCCCTACTCGATGAATTAGCTCAATAGTGAACATTTACCCACGATGAGAGTTTCATTAAGTTTACATGAATAGCTCAGGCAATGTACATTGTGAGCTTGAAAGTAAATCTGTGCATAAAGAGGTCATGATCGAAAAGGGGGATGATGAGGTAGATACCGTTAATCCAGGCACTCGGATGCTTACCGTCTTCAACTATCTCCATGTTGAGTTCCCAGCTTGCTGTAAAATCAAGGCACACCTCTCTAGAAAAACCTGAGCACTGTATGGAAAGGCTTCTTGCGCTTCAGCTTCCCATACCCAATACACAATGGGTATAGGATCAGCACCCCGAGAATCCAATAGGGGATCATCCCGGTAATGCTCGTTCCACCCTGCGGCGCCAACCAGAGCGCTAACCCTGCATATAGGAACAAGTGGGCGATGTAGAAGAATAACGGCACGCGGCCAATCACTAACAAGGGGGTGAAGAAGGCTTGAGCCCTCTCTTTCGCCTGCGAGAAAGCCCAGAGGACGATCAGGATGACGCCCATCGTAAGCAGTGTGAAGGTCATCGCCGGAGGGTATTTGACCGGGTTGAGAAAATCCATCCAGGAGTCACCCAATCGCGGACGGATGTTTCCGAATCCGTCCAGCGCCCTGACGCTAACAAACAGAATTAAGAAGATTACGCCAAGCCAAACCGCTCGATGGTACGCACGCTTACGATTTGCAAGCAACCATCGCCCAAAGAACAAGCCGAAGACAACCAGCTCCAGCCACGGTAGAACAGGGTAGGTAGAGAAAAATCGCTGCGTGCCACCACTAAATCCAAGCAGGAGACCCAGAGGAACCTCGTTGAGTGTTCCCCACTGAGCCGGATTGGGATGGGTGAATTCCATCCCCACGAATAGCGCTATAGCAATTCCAGCTAACGCCTGCCAGGGCAGCCAGACGCACAAGCTGCCCAGGATCATGCCGCCACCCAACGAAGCCAACACACCCCAGTAAATCTGGACATTCCATCCTTGAGGAGAAAGCTCCCAGGCGCGGTTGACCACAAACAGCTGCAATGCGATTAATAGGGCGCCACGAATCCACAGGTAGCGCCAAATTTCCCACTTACTCCACCCGCGCGCTTTGCGTGATTCCGCAAACAACAACATACCCACACCCATCAAGAATGCGAATCCCGGTGCAGCAGGATGTGTGACCAGGCGGGTGAGGAACGTCAAGGCATCGTTGTAGACCGGGAAAGGACCACCCCAGTGCTCACCGGTAGAATGCTTTTGGGCAATGAACCAGTTGGCGTGATCGAGCGCCATGAGGAGCATGATGAGACCACGTAATGCGTCCAGGGCAAACAAACGTTTATGTGGTTGAATTCCAGTTTGTAATTTGCCATCCATGGAATATCCCTCCCAAGATTGAAAATATATATTAATGGACCTGGATTAATCTACTATGACCTATTCAAGAGGTTCGAAATTGTACAGCACAACCTCAGAAGGGCTTGTGTACTGGACCCCCCGACCTCTGAATGGAGGTTCCATGGCCGCAGCGATCATGCTTTGCATGAGGGAATAAGTGTGCGCATGGAAATGAGTTCGTCTTTAGGCGCGCTAGCCCCCAGTCGGATCGGACCCAGTTGCGAGCGATTACAGGGTTAATCAGCAGCATGTGGCCATAATCTTATTTGATTCGTCGTTAAAGATTATGAGCCCAATTAATTTTCAGTTCTTCGTTTGTCCTCGAACTTCATTAAAATATCCCCTAGACTTTTTCTGAAGATTGCTTTATATTTCAGTTCGCTTAACTATTTAGAGAGGTGAAACATGCAGACCGATTCGTTTGTGGCGATGCTTGAGGAATGGATCAACGTTTCTATGCACCAATCGATGCGCAATTTCCTCTCCTATGCCAGAAAAAGCGGGCTATCGATGTCACATATCGGAGCCTTATTTCATATCCATCGTGAAGGAAAATGTGGGGTCACAGAACTTGGGAACCATCTAGATGTGACCAGCGCCGCAGCCAGTCAAATGCTGGAGCGCCTGGTGCAGCAGGAATTAATTCTGCGCACAGAGGATCCAGAGGACCGGCGTGGCAAACAGATTGTCTTGACCGATAAAGGTAATCGGGTTCTTGAAGAAGGAATCCGTGCCCGGCAGAGGTGGCTGGATGATCTAACCGAGACCCTGTCTGATGGTGAAAAAGAAACCATCATGGGGGCATTGAATATCCTGATTGACAATACCAGAAACCTCAAGCAACCAAGTGAGCCCGAAAGTTAAAAAACCATTCAAGGAGCTTTCCCAATATGCTGCGTTTGATCAAATTTTTAAAACCCTATGTTCTTTTGATCATCATATCCATCGCCCTGCTGTTTGTCCTGGCAAACGCCGATCTGGCGCTGCCCGATTATCTCTCTAGGATCGTCAACATTGGCATACAGCAGAGCGGGGTGGAGAGTGCCGTTCCCAAAGCGATCCGACAGAGCGAGATGGACAAGTTGTTCATCTTTATGAGTTCCGAGGATAAGGCGCTTGTGTTGGAGGATTACGTTCTGGCGGAACCATCCTCCCCTGATGCGGACCCATATCTTGAGCAATACCCTGTGCTTGCAGATGAACCGATTTACGTGCTCAAAGAACTAGATAGTGCCGAAATCGATATGCTGAATTCCATTATGGGAAAGGCTCTGGTTGTAGTTTCCGGGATCGAACAAATGATCGCAGATCCATCCGGAGCGCCAGCACTGGGGGAAGGTTTTGACTTCGACCCATCTCAGATTCCACCCGGTATGGATGTCTTTGACCTGCTGGAAAGATTACCGGCGGAGCAGCTCGTACAGTTGAGCTCCTCAATAAATGAGATGTTCGCAACCCTGGGTGACAACATGATCCACCAGATGGCGATCAGCGCCGTCAAAACCGAGTACGATGCCCTCGGGATGGACACAGGTAAGCTGCAAACGGACTACATTATACGCACCGGTGGCACGATGCTGCTGATCTCACTGTTGGGTGGAGCCTGTACGATCACCGTTGGTTTTCTGGCTTCGAGAACTGCCGCCGGGGCAGCGCGTGATATCCGCAAGGCAGTGTTTAAAAAAGTGGAGAGCTTCTCGAGTGCTGAATTCAATCAATTTTCGACAGCGTCCCTGATCACACGCTCCACCAATGATGTCACTCAGGTTCAAATGGTGATCTTCATGATCATGCGCATGGTCTTCTACGCCCCCATCCTCGGTGTAGGTGGTGTCATCAGGGCAATCGATAAGAGTTCTGAAATGTGGTGGATCATCGCCGTTGCCGTGGTTGCCTTGCTGAGCTTGATCGTGACCGTATTCTCGATATCCCTGCCCAAGTTCAGAATTATCCAGAGCCTGATCGACCGGCTCAACCTGGTGACGCGTGAAAACCTGTCGGGCATGATGGTCATCCGCGCTTTCAACAAACAGGACGACGAGGAAGGGCGCTTCGATAAAGCCAATCGAGATTTAACCGACAACAGCCTGTTTGTGGCCCGGGTCATGGTCACAATGATGCCTGTAATGATGCTGCTGATGAACGGGTTGTCCGTGGGGATCATCTGGGTTGGCGCGCATCAAGTCGCAGAATCGACCATGCAGGTGGGTGACATGATGGCCTTCCTGCAATATGCGATGCAGATCGTGTTTGCCTTCTTGATGATGTCGATGATGTTCATCTTCTTACCCAGGGCAGCAGTATCGGGCGGGCGCATCGCCGATGTGCTGGAAACCGACCTGGTCATCACTGACCCGCAGAACCCCAAACAATTCAATGATCCGGTCGTCAGTCAAATCGAGTTCCGTAGTGTCTCCTTCCGCTACCCCGGGGCGCTCGACGATGTGATCCACGATATCAGTTTCACCGCCAAGCCAGGCGAGACAACGGCCTTCATCGGTTCTACGGGCTGTGGTAAATCGACTGTCGTCAACCTGATCCCGCGTTTCTACGACGTTACCGAGGGTGC
>Ga0255055_10000766_pt1 | contig 24362 bp, 23 predicted proteins | sample JV7_2_27_MG_FD_188633 | JGI IMG/M metagenome (GOLD analysis project Ga0255055, IMG submission 188633) | Seawater microbial communities from Jervis Inlet, British Columbia, Canada - JV7_2_27 | ecosystem: Environmental > Aquatic > Marine > Inlet | place: Canada: British Columbia | collected...
CGTAAAACAGATCGTTACGCTTCCAGACAGCAGCCAAATCGCAGCCGGGCAGTTGAAGCAATGTATGCTTGAAAAAGGAATTGTTATTATCACAGGAGGTCTGGGGGGCACTGCTGATGATGTGACACGTACCATTGTGAGCGACCTGCTTGAGCGTGAATTGATTGTTGATAAAATGGGAGAAGCCCATCTCAGAAAGTGGTATGAAGGGCGAGGGAGAATATTTGAAGATGCGGACAGGGTGCAGGCGGCCTATCCCAGAGGAGGCAGACTGCTTCCAAACAGTGTGGGCCTGGCCTATGGATTCTATGTTCAGCACGAGCACAGGCACATCTTCTCCCTTCCAGGTGTACCGGCAGAGATGAGAGGCATGTTTCAGGACAGCGTTCTTTCCATACTGAAAGAGATGGGGCTTGTCAGAAGCGAGAATAAGCATGAGACGCTCAATTTCACCCACATTTCAGAATACACCCTTGATCGGATTGTAAACGGTATTGTAAACAAATATGACGGCATCACCTATGGTACACGTGCGAATAATGGACTTATTCGAATCCACTTTGAGTCCTGTGGTGGTCTATTGGATGAATGCGTCTCAGAGGTTGAGAGAGAGGTGCCGGACAACTTCGTGTACAGGGGAGACAAGAACCTCGAAGAAGCGGTTGGCAGCATTCTTCAGACACAATCACAAACGCTGTCTGTTGCAGAATCCTGCACTGGTGGATTCCTGTCAAAGGTGCTCACCGATATTCCGGGTAGTTCCAAGTATTTCCTGGGAGGAGTTGTGGCCTACAGCAATGAAATAAAGCGTCAACTGTTGGGTGTACAGAAGAAAACGCTTAAAGAGTATGGTGCAGTGAGTGAGAATACGGCTGTTGAAATGGCGACAGGTGCCATGGACCGTTTTTCATCTTCTGTTGCACTTTCTGTTACAGGAATTGCAGGACCGGAAGGTGGAACAGAGAGTAAGCCCGTGGGAACTGTATTTATCTGTGCTGCCGGGAAAGATGGTTATCTACAGGTGGAAAGAGGTCAGTACATGGGCGACAGAGATACCATTCGAAAGAGAAGCGTGAATAAGGCTCTTTCCATGATGATGCTCTATCTCCGTGAACAGCAGGAGAGTGTCGTATGAGAACTTTTCTTGCCTTTGAAGTCGAGGAAGGAGTGAAGGAAAAGGTTCTGACAATGACTGCACACTTCAGGAGCATTGATAGAACTGTGCGCTGGGTCAAGCCTGAGAACACTCATGTAACGATCCATTTCTTTGGTGAAGTTGATGGAAAAGATGTTCCGGAAATAGAGTCTATTATCAGGGATGCTGCACAGGGTATTTCACCGATTGATGTAGAGGTTCGTGGCATTTCTGCCTTTCCCTCTCTTGAGAGGGCACGCGTCATCTGGTATGGTATATATAACCATGAACAGCTCCAAACAGTATACAATGGTGTTCGAGATGGCTTAAAGGGCAAAAAACTTGTCGAAAAGCTCGAGATAAGGCCCTATACACCTCATCTCACTGCTGGTCGTGTCAAGGGAAGGATGAATCCCCGGCTTGTTGAAGAGATAAGGCTTCATGAAAGAGAAACCTTTGGCACCTTAACGGTGAGTGCATTGATTCTTTTTAAATCGACACTCACGGGCAGGGGCCCTCTTTACGAGAAGCTTTTAATATTGAATCTATAAGGTCGTTATGGGACAGATAACAGTACCACCAAGGGCGCTGCTCTTTATTGGCATTCTTCACTTACCAACCGTTGAGCTTGCAAACCTTAAAAGGAACCTGGAGGAATGTTTTGGTTCTATTGTTCTCATATCAGACTCATTTTTCTTTCGAGAAACAGATTATTATCAGGAAGAAATGGGAGAGGACCTTTCCAGAATCTGGCTGGGATTCGACTGTCCCATAGAACCCGATCAGCTTGTTGATATAAAACACGAGTGCAATAGCATGGAACGGGAGCAGTATGCGTTTTCTGGTAATAGAAAGGTTAATCTGGATCCAGGGTATCTAACCCTTGGAAAGGTTGTGCTTGCCTCAACCAAGAACAATCAGCATAGGCTCTATCTTGGAAAGGGTATATATGGTGAGGTAACCCTTCGCTATAGAAAAAAATGTTTTGAACCCTGGGAATGGACATTCGCGGATTACAGACGCAAAGAAGCTGTGCAGTTTTTCATACAATTGAGAAATATTCTAAAGAAATATCTGAATGAACGCTGAAGGTTCAAGCGAAGCTATTCCAGTTATTTCGAATGTATTTACCTGGAGGGTTTTTACTGCTATTATAGAGATGGTATCAGCATTTTCATGGAGGACAGCATGTCAGGTCACAGTAAATGGCATTCCATCAAACACAAGAAGGGCGCTGCTGATGCAAAGCGGGGCAAGCTATTCACAAAGATCATCAAAGAAATCACGGTTGCAGCAAGATTGGGTGGGGGAGATCTCGATGCCAATCCGAGATTGAGAACAGTTGTGGCAAAGGCAAAAGAGGCCAACATGCCCAAGGATAATATCGAGAAAGCAATTAAAAAGGGCACAGGCGAACTGGAAGGCTATAACCTTGAAGAGATCAGCTATGAAGGATACGGCCCCAATGGTGTTGCCATCATGATTGATGCACTCACAGACAATCGTAACCGCACCACAGCAGACATTCGGTCCATTTTAACCAAGAGCGGCGGCAATCTTGGTGAAAATGGCTGTGTGTCCTGGGTATTCGAAAAAAAGGGTGTGCTCACGCTCAGTGCGGAACGCTATGATGAGAACGCTGTCATGGAGGTCGCCCTGGATGCCGGGGCGGACGATATACAGGGAGATGACAATGTCTGGGAGGTAACAACCACACCGGAAAATTACGAAACAGTTCAGAGCGCATTCATTGATAAAGGAATGGAACTCATGGTGAGCGATATCATGCGGGTTCCTAAAACCACGGTGAAACTCGACGAAAAATCGGCCTCCAAAGTGCTTTCACTTATGGAAAAACTGGAAGACAACGACGATATACAGAACGTTGCCTCCAATTTCGACATTCCCGATGAGATACTGCAGAATATCGGCGAATAGCTTCCTCATACTCGACCACACGCATTACTGCATAAGGAATACCATGTGATAATAATGGGAATAGATCCCGGTATTGCATCAACAGGTTATGGTGTCATTGAAACTGAAGGGCAGGAGAAACTTGTACTGATCGATTACGGAATGATCTCCACTTCACCAAGGATGATCCATGGTGACCGTCTCAAATACATATATGGCGAAGTCACTCTCAAGCTTAAAAAGCACCGTCCCGATGCTCTTGCAATAGAGAGTCTCTTTCACAGTAAAAACCTCAAGTCTCTTGTCGATGTCAGTGAGGCAATAGGTGTGGTTACGCTTGCGGCTTCTCACTTCAATATAGCAGTAACGAAGTTTACACCTCTAAAGGTCAAATCAGCAATTGTAGGGTTTGGAAAAGCTGACAAAAGCCAGGTGCAGGAAATGATCATGAGGCTTCTGGACCTTGAATCTCTTCCGGAGCCTCACCATGTATCCGACGCACTTGCCGTTGCAATATGCTACCGAAACCTGAGTGTGTAAGTTTCATCCTATATCTATTTCGAAAATAGACATTGCCCTTTTTCATCTTTTCAAGTAAGCTAACAATAGTTTTTTCCTCACGAAATTATGAATCCCCGAGGTTATCCCAAGGCGTAATGATCGGTTATCTGAAAGGCAGCATAGCTGAAGTTGATGTGGAATCATGCATTGTGGACGTTCAGGGTGTCGGCTACCTCGTGTACTGTGCTGAGAGTACGCTCGAACAGCTGAGAGAGAAGGTCGGTACACAGGAAATTGTCAAGCTCGTCACGCGGGTTCTGCACAGAGAAGACGTGTTGGATGTGTATGGATTCCTTCACAAGGATGAATACACACTGTTCAACATGCTGCTCAGGGTGAGCGGTATCGGACCAAAACAGGCACTGAAAATACTGGGGATGGGAAAGACTTCACAGATTGTACGGGCAATTGTTACGGGTGATGATTCCTTTCTCATGCAGTTGTCAGGCATAGGAAAAAAGCGGGCACAGCAGATTATCTTCGATCTCAGGGAGCGTCTGAAAAACAGCTTTGAGGTGACACCAGTAGAGACGTCCTCGGTGTATTCACTTGCTATTTCAGCGCTTGGAAAGCTGGGATTCTCCGGTTCAGAGTCGCGTGAAGCCGTTGACAGGGTAATGGCAAAGCAGGGGAAAGATCCGGATGTTTCAAAAGTAATTGAGGATGCGTTGAAGCAGCTCTCAACGGGTGTATAACAGGCATGGAAGAAAAAGACCGCATCACCACACCGAAGAAGACTTCTGTTGACACGGATGAGAACTCACTTCGACCACAGCGGCTGGAGGACTTCATTGGTCAGAAGGAGCTGAAAAGACAGGTCAACATCTATATCAAGGCAGCTTTAAAGAGAGGTGAAAGTCTCGATCATGTACTTCTCTACGGCCCTCCCGGTCTTGGAAAAACCACACTTGCCCACATTATTTCGCGAGAATTGAATGTTGGATTTAAATCCACCTCTGCGCCTGCAATCGAACGTCAGGGTGATCTTGCGGCGATACTTACCTCTCTGGGACACAACGATGTGCTCTTCATAGATGAAATCCATCGTCTCAAACCCATTCTCGAGGAGGTCCTCTATCCTGCTCTTGAGGATTATGCCATCGACATCATTGTTGGTCAGGGACCCGGTGCTCAATCAATAAAGATCAACCTGAAACCATTTACCTTCATAGGCGCCACCACAAGGGCCGGGCTTCTCAGTGCACCGCTGAGGGCACGTTTCGGTATTGTTCAGAGAATTGACTTTTATAAACCAGAAGATATATACCGTATTGCGAAGCGGTCTGCAAGAATAATGAATGCACAGCTCAGTGAGGAGGGGGCCAGTATCATTGCGGGTCGTTCAAGAGGAACCCCTCGTGTTGCAAACCGTATTTTGAGAAGGCTTCGGGACATCGCCGAGGTTGAGGGTGACGGTGTTATCAACGAGGAAACCTGCATGAATGGTCTGCATATGCTCGGCGTTGACGAGCTTGGGCTTGATACCATGGACAAGCGACTTGTCGACACCATTATTTCTAAATATGACGGCGGCCCAGTGGGTATTGATACACTCGCTGTATCCATAGGTGAGGACATACAGACTATTGAGGATATCTATGAACCCTATCTCATTCAGATTGGGTTTCTCAAGAGGACACCGAGAGGCAGGGTTGCAACGAAACATGCATATAAGCATCTGGGTAAAACCTACACCGCCGGACCTGAAGGTGAGTTGTTTCCAGATAGCCAGGCATAAGATGAAGGGCTGCCAACGCAACCCATGAACGCATATATGAAAATACTATACGCAGCAAGTATCGCTATTGTTGTCCTTGCCATTGCGGCATGTACAGGTTCTCCTCCTCCACGGGAAGGAGAAAGGGTAGCACGCGGTGCACCAAAAGAGGAGTATATTCGAATTGCCATTATGCAGTATGAGCATTCTGTGCAGATTGCTGTTCAAAAGGGCAGGATAACTGCCGGGCAGCAAACACTCACGTTTGATTCTCAAAAAACCCTTACCGTGGACCAGGATTCACTGCACATGGGTGGAAGTACATATCCGCTGCCGGCAACCATTGAAAGCCCAAATCCTTTGCATGTGAATGATACACCCGTCTACGGTCACCTCATCATTCAAGATGGGTATCTCATCAGCCTGCTCCCCATTGAAACCTATGTTATGGGCGTATTAAACGGTGAAGTACCGTCTTCATGGCCTTCAGAGGTGCTCAAAGCACAGGCAGTGGTTTCACGAACCTATGCCTATGGTCGAATTCAGCAGCATCAGGATACGCTCTTTCATGCCGGAAGCAGTGAGCTTTTTCAGAAATTCGATTACACGCAAACCAATGAATCCATTGAGAGGGCTGTAAGGGACACAGTGGACGAGATCTTGCTCTATCAAAGCCAGCCTATAGAGGTCTTCTTTCATGCCTGTTCAGGTGGAAGAACGGAGAATAGCAGGGATGTGTTTCAAAAGGATTATCCCTATCTCAGGAGCATACCCGATCCCTATTGCGCTAAAAATGAGCGATTCTTCTGGAGCTACACAGCCCATGCAGATCATATCGCTAAAGCCCTTTACGCATACGGTTTAACGGGTGATCACACTGAAAGCATAAGGGATATTCGTATACATGATAGAACAGGATCGGGCAGGGCAGCTTCCTTCTCGATTCAACTGGGAAACGGTGAGAGGTTGATTGTACCTGGCAATTCAATGAGGCTTGCCATTGACGCCAAATCCTTCAAGAGCCTGCTCATTACAAACATTGATAAAAAAAGGAGCAACCGGACAGCTGAGTTCACCTTTGAGGGCAGGGGCTACGGTCATGGTGTGGGTATGAGTCAGTGGGGAGCAAAGGAGATGGCAGATCAGGGTTTCACCTACAGACATATTCTCAGCTACTACTATCGGGGGACCAGGATTGGTACGATATGGGATATTCGCTGAAGGATTTCAAGATATCCATCCCCGACGAGCTCATTGCTCAGTTTCCATCAGAAGAAAGACATGGGTCCAAACTGCTCATACTCAACGCAGATACTGGTTTAATACAGGATGACCATTTCTTCAATATAGCTTCCTTCCTCACTTCCAGAGACTGTGTTGTGTACAATGATGCGAAGGTCATCAACGCACGTATGTACGGAAATAAAGTTTTAACTGGTGGTGAGAAGGGAGGGCATGTTGAAATCCTTCTCACACGCATGATAGATGCCCATAACTGGCAATGCCTCATACAACCGGCTAGACGGGTGAGGAAGGGAAGCAGCATTACCCTTGATGGGGAAACGGAGTTGCAGGTTCTTCACTGCCTTGGAGAGGGTGCTTTTTCCATACGCTTTTCACGAGCTGTTTCCTACAATGACCTCCAAAAGTTGGGAGAGATACCTCTTCCCAAATATATTAAACGTAAACCTTTAAAAATAGACGGAGACCGTTACCAGACGGTGTATTCCAGACAGTACGGTGCTGTTGCTTCACCAACAGCAGGGCTTCACTTCACAGATGATATCATCCAGGACCTGACGAAAGGTGGAACCCGTTTCGTACCAATAACACTCCACGTGGACTGGGGAACGTTCAAACCCGTACGGGAAAATGACTATCGAAACCACGAAATCCACAGAGAGCAGTATGAGATAAGCGAATCTTCAGCTGACGCCATAAACCAGTCACGCAGGGAAGGCAGAAGAATTGTCTGTGTGGGAACGACAAGCGTCCGGGCCATAGAATCTGCAGCAGACTGGCAGGGTACGGTTAAGGCCACTTATGGTGAAACAAACCTCTATATATACCCTGGATATATCTTCAAGACTGTAGAAGCCATGATAACGAACTTTCACATGCCCGATTCAACTCTGATACTCCTTGTTTCCGCATTCGCAGACAAGAAATATATTGAAAAGGCCTATCGCCATGCTGTTGCCAAACGGTACAGGTTCTTCAGCTACGGAGATGCAATGTTTATTTACCGGGGTCAATGATGATTCAGTTTTCAGTAAAAAAGGAAGGTAAAGCAGGGTCGCGTACAGGTGTTCTCCGCATCCGTGATATTGAAGTCGAAACACCTGTTTTCATGCCCGTTGGCACCTATGCGGCGGTAAAAACCCTTTCTCCCCGGGAGCTGCAGGAGATAGGGGCAGCCATTATTCTCAGCAATGCATACCATCTCTACCTGAGGCCGGGTACAAAACTGATTAAGAAACTCGGTGGCATCCATCGTTTCACCGGATGGGATGGCGGCTATCTCACCGACTCTGGTGGATTTCAAATATTCAGCCTCTCACCTTTGCGAAAAATTGAGCGTAAAGGTGTGACCTTTCAATCCCACCTTGACGGTTCACGACATTTTCTCTCACCTGAAGATGTGGTGCATATTGAAAATGACATCGGTGCTGATATTATTATGCCGCTCGATGTGTGTTCAGCTGCAGACGCTTCACAGAGCGAAACCAGAGAAGCGGCAGAAATAACCTGTGAATGGGCAGAAAGGGCAAAGAGTACATGGGAGGATTCGGGCACTAAAAGCACGCTATTTGGCATTGTGCAGGGAGGAATGCATCGAGATTTGCGGGAATTGTGCGCCCGAAAGATAGTGGATATGGATTTTCCAGGATACGCTGTTGGCGGATTGTCGGTGGGTGAGGAAAAAAAGATCATGTATGACCTGCTTGAGCACACATGCTCCTTTCTTCCATCAAAAAAACCACGCTACCTCATGGGAGTAGGTGCACCTGAAGACATCCTCGAGGCTGCCCTAAGAGGCATCGATATGTTCGATTCTGTACTTCCCACCCGAAATGCTCGTAACGCCACCGTGTTCATACCAGGGGGAAAGCTGCTCCTTCGCAATGCGGCATACAGGGGGGACGACAGGCCGGTTCAGCCATCCTGTACGTGCTACACATGCAGAAATTTCAGCCGTGCCTATCTAAGACATCTGTTTAAGACCAGGGAAATACTTGGGTATCGTCTGGCCACCATCCACAATCTTCATTATGTATTGGATTTTGTGTCTCAAATACGCGAAGCCATTCGCGAGGGGAAGTTGATTCAATTCAGAGATGATTTCTACAGAAGTGCTGTCTAGTTGTTTTCCCTGCTCCCAAAAACCTGGAAGGTAAGATCAAAATTCATGATGTTGTTCCAATAGGTATTCTTCAGGCCCACATCCCTGAAGCGTGTATCGTTGGCCGGACCTATTACATTTCCGCATGATGCATACCAGTTGAAGATAGTACTGCCCGAAGAACGAAGGGCTATCCAGTAACTGCCCTCCCCCAGAAGGGAATCTGTCTTCCTTCCCACGGGAAAGGAGAGCCAGGGATTATCGGTCATCATAAACCGTACGCGTGGTGAGTGTATACTGTAGGTTTTAAACAGAACGCTACCCGGTTTACCGTCCTCATCTGTGTAGACTTCAAGCCATATTCTTCCTTCATCTGCGAATTTTATGAGCGGGATCTGTATCTGTGTCAATGTAAACGACTCATCTACTGTAAAGCGCTGTGCATAAACACGTTTTTGAGTTGCCACAACATCGAGTCTTCTTGAAATATCGCTGTTCTGCACAATCATCCCGTCGTCTTCAGCACTCTCCACTACGGCGTCAATTTCTTCTGACTCCCCCACATCCAGCTCCGGTTCCTTGGTATAGACAGTAAAACCCTCGATAAAGGGACTCATGATGATCCTGTTTGCATTCCGCGTATCCAAATCCTGAACTTCGAGATTCGTACTGTCGCTTCTGATATCAAAAATGAACTCCTTGAGCTCAATGACGTCTCCCACTTCGATTTCCCAGTGATCTGAAGCATAATCAGAATCGGGACCAACAGAGAACTTTACAACATGCGATACAGTTCCAAAATGGGCGCCAATTGGATCATAGGGAATCCATCCCAGATCCGGAAAAAACACCTCCAGCCAGAATTTTTCATCATTGGGATATTCATAGAAATAGGTATCGCCTTCTGTGCTGATCGGAATCTCCTGCTGAAAAGAAATGCCATATACCACACGCACTGGTATGCCTAGCCCTTTGAAGATGGAGGCTGCCAGGTTGCAGAGGCCGCGCTCATCGCCCCGGCGCATTCTCAATACTGAAAGGGCTCCATGGTTCTTCTTAACAAAGGCATCGTTTGACAACTCAATGTTTTCATCGAGCCAGTCAAGAATGTTTTTTACCACGTCCACCTCACGCTTCAATCCATATGAAATAGATCGTCCGATGTAATTGATCATGAAGTCATTGGCTGGAGAAAGGTCTGTGGATAAGAGAAAAGGTTTCAACCTTTCATCGACAGCGAGTGGAAATGTTGAGTTGCTGTCAACCCTGTAGAAGTTAGCGTATATCCTGGCCGAGAACTGTAGGTCGGTTTGAATGACATGAATTTCTTTGTTCCAGGCCATTTGTATGCCGCTGTTCCCGTATTCATCGGTGAACTCTTTTATATCAGTTGGATAGGGGGTGAAGTTCTTCCTGACCCTGTCTATAGTTTGTGTATGCAGTCCTTCACTCTGAGATGCAGGCAGAAACATCCTGTACGTCAGGTTCTTGGTGTTCGAATAGCTGCTGAATCGTCTTGTCAGGTATGCAGTAACAGCACTTTCCATTTCTCCATGAACAGTAATGATCTCAGCACGGAGAGTCTGGGCTGCCGAAAGGAATAGAACGGCAACACAAGTGAAAATGTAAGTGTATACTAATCCTCTTATTCTCTTCATATTGAACCCGATAATAAAATGATATGCCTATAAAAGCAACAGAAAATGAAATGGTTTGGAGATGATACGTGAACAGGTCTTTCAGCATAATGGGTGTTATTCTTTTGTTGCTATTTTTTATGTATCCCAGAGTGGTCTTAGCTGATAAAAGCAGGATCTACGGCCCTGTTACCGGCATTGACACCTATGGTGAAGTCGAACATCTGGACGCCCCCAGACCGAAACTGTTTCTTTCAAAGACTGAGATTTACCACTTTGAAATACTCGAAGTGTTTCTTGCAGGTATAGATAATCTCGACGAAGAGCTTCTCTATATTCAGGTTATAAAAGACGGTAGGGTGTACCCCTCTGTTGGGATGGAGAAGAGAGTCCCTTTCAGGAAAAAGGATGACCTTCTCAGCGCAGTGTACCTCCCTGGTTGGAATCAAGGGGAGGGTGAATATGAAATTGAAGTGTACTACGGCGGCCATCGCCTGGATACGAATGCACCGTTTACATTTACCCTGCTTCGAAGACCCGTTCCAGTGATTGAGCCAGGTTTATCCATCGTGGATTTGGAGATGAACCGGAGCATAACTGAGAGAAACTTTGTAAATCCTGATGGAGAAAGGAATGATTACTCTGCCATACTTGAATGGGCCTCATTTATGAACGCTGACATGCTTTGGATTCTCGCAGGAGAAACAACCACATTCCATGGGAAAAAGAAAGTATCATCACCATGGGACAGGGGGCCTCTCAAGAATCTGCAGCTGTTGAAGGAAATTGCACCCCACTATGGTATAAAAATCGGTGCCTATATCATGTCGTTCTATGTTCCCGGTCCTGATGGAATACCCGAACGATACAGGCCAGGACTCGGATACAATGCAGATAATGACACGCTCTACCGGGCAAGGCACATATCACTGTCATGTGATCAGCGTATGCAGGACATGATCGATCTTGCACGCCGGTTCCAGGAGGACCAGCTCATAGACTATATCGGTTTTGATTTCATCAGAACAGGGAGAGTGGACGGTTATGAGCTTGCCCAGCTGGTTATCGATGACACAGGTATAGCTACACCTTCAGGCTGGATCGACCTGGATGCATCTGAGCGAATCAAATGGTTTGCCCGTAAAATTGAGGTCGAGCGTGATCCGATTATCATAGAAAAGTGGCGGTGGTGGCGAGCCCACAGAGTGGCCGAGATCGTTAAACAGGTTATGGAGGAGGCGAAAATAACAAAGCCGGTGTGGGTTTATACCCTGGGCTGGAACCATGGTAAGGAACATGGGCAGGATCCTGTTATGTTCTTCGATGCAGGAGTTACCCTCGATGCAGTCATGCTCTACGAGGCATCTCAGTCTCAATTCGAGAGGCTTTTAAAACACTGGAACCGGTATATCAGTGCTGAACAGGGGAATATACTTGTTGGAAGCTGCGTTGACTACAAGCTGCTCGATTCTGATAGCCTGACACCTCCGGAAGAGTTTTTCAGAAGAAATACCGAAGCCTATGAGAATGTCATGCGGAATGGTTTTGCCAAGGGTATTTTCTTTCATGATATTGCACGCGCATTCTGGGGAAGGAAGGGTGGGTATCGGTTTATGGACTATGCTGTCGCGCACATGTCAAGCGTATACGGGTTGAAAAGAGAGCATGGGACACTAGATCTTGTGCTGGAAATCATGTATGAGGAAAAGGGTGATGGCTGGCTCAAGGGAGTTTTACAATGCAAGAATAACAGTACGCGAGACCTGGAAGATATTCGAATAGAACTCGTCTCTCCTGCCAAACCGTGGGTGGTTACCTTTTATTATGATACGATCGATGAGAATGATGGGGTTACAGTAGGTGGAGTTGCACGATCCATGAGTATCGGCAGCCTGCAGACCTTTCAGACAGTGTCTGTTCCATTTGTCGTTCAAAATATTCAGGCAAGCCGAGCCACACTGCTCTTCAAAATATCTGTTGATGATGATACTCACTACTTTGTACGTGAAGTCATATCATTGAAACCACATGTTTCCACCAATATACAGGTTGCACTGGATTGATACAGGATATGTGGCAATGGGAAGAACATTGATCTATATTCTCATAGCACTCTTTCTTTTAACCATGAGCTTTTCGTGCGACAAACGCAAGGATAAGGTTCCTCTCGTTGAGGAGCAGCCCGATATCAGCAGCGTGGACGAATTGACGCCGGAGCTGTTTATAAGAATAACCATACTCTACAGGAGAGAGAACAGAAAGTGGGTCGAAAAGTCACAATCTCTATCCTCGCAGGAACAGGAGCGGTATCTGGAAGAGGTGAATAATGCATTCTTCGCACAATTTGGGTTCTCTGAGGAAGAGTTTCTTGCTTACGGTGAGAACAACGCCAATGATCTTGATACCTATGTACAGGATCATCCGGAACTTATGAGGGAGATGTTGGAGGAGGAGTAGGGTTTCAATGTTATGTGCATAGCATGCTGTGCGTTGTCAGCTAATATGGAAAGAGAGCCCTTCTCGGGCGCAGAAGAGATTCGAGAACCGACGCTTGTACTTCGTTTGATTGCGATTTAACTGTGTATCAGTTGCTGTTGGGTCATGATGTGTCAAGACCAGGGTTTTAACGCCGGCTTTCTTAGCAACCTCGATTGCCATATCCGGAATGCTGTGACCAAATCCCTGCCTGGGCGTGGGTAGCGCTGAGTACTGATCCTCGGTATACTGAGCGTCATGTATGAGGAGCTCTGCCTTTTCAGCGAAATTGATCAGTTTGGAGTTTCCAAATAGGTAACCTTCGACATCTGTGGCAAAAACTACTGCCTTTCCCCCATACTCGATCCTGTATACGAACACTCCGTTGGCTGGATGGGAAAAATCTTTCATGATCTTCACCACAACTGTTGAGTCCGTGATCTTGAAAGTATTATGAGACCTGTTTATCAGTTTTGGTTCTGGATCAGGCAATTGGTACAGTATGAGATGGTTTTCGTTTAGTGTCTCATAGTGTTTGATTGAACTTGCGCTACGCAGGTCTACCGGGAAATTGGGCGGTGTCATTGATTGTTCCAGCACAGTTCCCAGTTCTTTGGCAAAATCCAGGGGTCCAAAGAAGTACAGTTTTGACTGCCCAAGGTATAGAGGCGTAAAAAAGGGCAACCCCTGTGTGTGATCGTGGTGAAGGTGGGTAAAGAAAATCGTGAGTGAAAGGTCCCCCTTGCCACCCTGCTTGAAGTAATTTGCGGCAAGTGTGTTGCCAAGGTTTATAATACCCGTTCCCGCATCGATGATAATGGTTAATTTTCCTATGGTTATATCAACACAGGTCGTGCTTCCGCCATAGTGCAGCGTGTTTTTCCCTGGAACAGGATGACTGCCGCGGACACCCCAGAATGTAACTGAGAAATCTTCTTTCATAGCTTTACCTGCAGTGCAGGTTTTACCCCTGACTCAGTTATTACATAATCGACAGCTAGATCATGTTCCTTTACCGGTAATTCCTCGAGTATGAATCGGTCATAGGTTAGTGCACAGCTTACGGCCTGACCATGGCGTTCCAGAAAACGATCATAAAAACCGCCGCCGTATCCAATGCGCTCACCAAGCAGGGTGAAGGCCAAACCGGGAGTAATGACCAATTCAAGGCTGTGATAGTCGAGTATATCGCAGTTTTTTAAAGGTTCCAGTATACCATAATAGCCGGGTTCGAGTGAAGAAGAGAGGTCCTCGATAACGCAGGCATCCATCTCGCTTGTGGAAAGATTAACTCTTGGAACTGCTACAGTCTTGCCGAGCTTCAACGAGTTTTCGATAATAGAAAAGCTATTTACCTCACTTCGGAAGCTCACGAAGCAGAAGAGTACTTTAGAAGAGCGATATATATCCCAGGAAAAGATATGTTCTGCAATAGATGCATCCATCTCTACTTTTTCTGTTTTTGGAATACTATCCCGTTTCTTCTGAAGGTCTATCCTCAGGTTCTGTTTGTTCAAGATCTTCTTCCTCCTGATGAAGGTTCCTGAGGAACTCCATACGGCGTTTCATCTCCCTTTCTTCGCCCAGCTCCCCGGGCTCATAGAATGAAACAGATTCCTTCAGGTACTGTTGCTGTACATAGTGATACTTGTAATCATGGGGATACAGATACTTTTTATTCTCAGGGTGCGAGGATTTGAGATAGTCAGGAACCTCAAGGTTGCCTCGCTCCTTTATAAAAGCACCTGCATTTGAAATTGCCCGATAGCTGGAGTTGCTTTTTGTAGCAAGGGTGAGGTGCAGGGTAGCGTGAGAGAGAATCAACCGTGCTTCAGGCATGCCGACCATATCAACGGCCTGATATGCTGAAACAGCAAGCACAAGGGCGGATGAGTCTGCAAGGCCTATGTCCTCACTTGCAAGTATAACAAGGCGTCGTGCAATATAGAGAGGGTCCTCCCCGGATTCGAGCATCAGGGTGAGCCAGTAGAGAGCAGCATCAGGATCGGAACCCCTTACAGACTTGATAAAGGCAGAAATCACGTCGTAGTGATAATCCTCATCCCTATCATAGACTAGGGGCTGCTTTCCGATAATCCCTTTCATATCTTCAAGGCTGATGGATTCAGGCATGCCCAGGTGCAGTGCAGACTGAACAAGATTGAGCATTCTTCTGGCATCACCACTTGCACTGCGTATGATGAAGTCCCTGGCCTTTTCTTCGGTTTTAAATCCCTCCTGAACTTCTGCTTTATCGAGAATGCTGGCAAGTGCATCCTTTGAGAGCCCCTCAAACTCAAAGAGCAGTACACGCGACCTGAGAGGGGGGATGAGATAGAAAAATGGGTTCTTTGTGGTTGTACCGATGAGCGTAACAGTCCCCTCTTCGAGGGCGGGAAGGAGGCCGTCCTGCACCATTTTATTGAACCGGTGTATTTCATCAATGAAGAGTATGGTTTCATGTCCAAGGAATCTGCTTTCCTGGGCCCTGCCCAAAGCCTTTCGGAGATCCTCTGTTTTTGCAGTCACTGCATTGAGGCGAATAAATGCACTGTTTGTTCGTTTGGCAATGATCTTTGCAAGCGCAGTCTTGCCGCACCCAGGGGGTCCGTAAAAAATTGAAGAAGGCACGCTGTCACGCTCAATAAGCTGAAGGAGAGGGCCGCCTTCTCCGAGAAGTTTTTCCTGCCCGAAGAAATCACTCAGATCAGTTGGTGTAATACGGTTTGCAAGCTGTTTGCTTATGAGCTTTTCTGAGTCAAAAAGAGAAGACATACTAAAGGGTTTTCCCCTTAAAGAGATAGAACAAGCTTTCTACCAATTTCGAGTAACTGTTCACTTCGCGCAGGGCTGCCTGACTCTGCCATAACGCGAACTGCAGGCTCTGTATTGGAAGTTCTAATGTGAAGCCATTCCTCTTTGTTATAGATTTTTATACCATCTAATTTGTTAAAAGAGTAGCCATTAAAACTCTTCCTACAAGCCTGGAGCACTTGAGTATACATGTCTTTGGGAACATCTTCACATATAATTTTGTCTTTTTTCATACTATATGAAGGTAAATCCAGGAGAATTTGAGAGAGCTCTCTGTTTTCAGATGCTAAAAGCTCGAGTATGAGACCCATTGCAACAAGACTGTCTCTGCACGGATTAATGCTGGGAACAATTGTTCCACCATTTCCCTCGCCGCCAAAATCAATGCCCTTTTTGAGCAGTGTGTCGGTCACATTGATTTCACCGATTTTCGTACGATACACATGACAATTGTATCTATTTGCGAGATCATCAACCATCATTGATGTGGATAGATTCACTGCAATATCTGTTTTATTCCTGCGAAGGTAGCTTTCACCGCATAGTACGAGTGTGTACTCTTCGCCTATAGGCTTGCCTTTTTCAGAAACCACGGCAAGGCGGTCAGCATCAGGATCCTGAGCAAAACCAATATGGGCAGTTTTAGCAAGGACCTCTTTTCCCAGCCCACCGAGGTTTTGTGGAACAGGTTCAGGTTTGCGGGGAAAATTGTCGGTAATCTCCTCATTGATACTGAATACTGTGCATCCCAGTGCTTCAAGAAAGCCTCTGTCAACGGAAGATCCTGCAGAACCACAGGGGTCAACCACCACTCTAAATCTTTTTTTCCGAATACGATCAACATCGATTTTTGCCAGAACCTCATCAATGTGCATTCTGGCAATGTCCTCTCTATAAGAGCTATCCCCAACAGCACGATAATCCTTCCATGGGAATTCGATTTCATCTCCGAGCATTTTCTCGATTTTTCGCATCTGCGGTGCCCTGAGGAAGAGACCCTGCCCATCACAAAACTTCATGGCGTTCCACTGTGCCGGATTATGGCTTGCCGTGATGACAATGCCACCTTCGCATCTGAGTTTCCTGACTGCAAGAAGCACAGTCGGTGTAGGCGCAATCCCACTATGTATGCAATTCCAGCCCAGGGAATTCGCCGTTCCCTCCACAATGTGCTGAATAACTGTACCGCTCTTTCTTGCATCACGGCCTATAAGCACAGTACCCGGTGTCTTACGCAGTGTTTTGAGGAAGGCTGATACACAGGAAACAATGGTTGGAGGAGTGAGATCAGTACCAACAACTCCGCGCACACCGGAAACGCTTATTTTCAATGGCATATGTGTTGCCTCGTCCTGATAGTACGGTGATCGATGTAAAAAGTAAACCCTATTGTTGATCGCTGGGTGGAGCAACGATCTGAACAGAAATCGGAGGAGAAGCAGAACCTGCGTAGAGGCTTACGTGAGGGAAGGGGATCTCAATACCTTCACGGTCGAAACATTCCTTGATTTCCTGCATCATACGGTTTGAGGCACACAATTTTTTTCATGCTTCGGTACTCTGTCAACATACCGTATTTCGCTGGGCTGCTCATCCACATTTCTCAGAGCCCTGGTCTTAAGGGCATAGCAAGGCTCAGCAGTCATGGTGTCGCCAAACCATGTATTTGAGAGTACCTGCGATGGAGTTTCCAGGAACTGGATCTTCTTCTTACTGCCTGCCATGATTTGCGCCCAAGCAAAATCATGATCTTTCAGTGCGATGCTATTCATTTAATATCAGAATCTCGACTCGACGGTTACGCTGACGTCCTTCAGCAGTACTGTTCGCAGCAACAGGGTTTTTCTCTCCCATACCCACATAGGTGACGCGCCCTTGGAGGGAACTGTCTCGACGCTCCAGTTCGTCGGCGGTTCTCCGTGCTCTTCGCAGAGACAGTGAGAGATTGTATTCATCAGTTCCCGTACTGTCCGTATGCCCGATTACGCGTACCTTTCTGTCAGGATAATCCTTGAATACTTCAACGATATTGTCGAGATCACGATCTGCAGTTTGTGTGAGCTCAGCAGAGTCAAATTTGAAGAGTATCTCGCCTATATTGATGAGTATTCCCTGATCAGTTCTGGAAACCTCGACATCTGGTATGGTCTCACTGAGCCGGCTTCTCAGAGACTCCAACTCCACTTCATCTTTCTTAACAGGAGATGTATGGGTGAGTACTGCGCTGGAGCTCCCCACATATTCCATAACATCCCCGGTCGACAGCATGAAGATGTAGTCGAAGTTCTCTCGATAGGAGTGGGGCAGTCCCCGGTCAAGATTCCAGTAGTAGAGTTGATTGAAATAAGCGACCACACGGTAGGGCAGCATGGAATTCAATAGTGTGCCCTGCCTGTACCGTATGGTGTAATTGATGATATAGTTTATTGAGATTTTGGCGATTTTCTCTCCATCGATCATGATGTTGCCAAGATACTGATAGGAAACCGAAGCTGGAAAAATAACCGGATTGGATATGTTGAAAATCTTGGTAAAATCGTGGGCCTCATATGCCTTGGATTGCCACTGGTCTCCAACGGAGAGAGGCTCTTTCGGGAAGGTGGGAACGCCCCGCACCACAGGCATATAGTAGCGGTCTTCTATTTCATAATATCCATATATGTCCCGGTAAAACTTCGTGGGATACTCTTTCTCGAAAACAAGGTTATCAAGAGCTCCTCTGCTCTGATAGAAGATAAAGGACCCTTCATGGAGGGCTCGTTCTCCCTCAACCTGCATAACAGTCAAATCACCGATGTTCTTAATCCTGACCCTCTGCTGAAGCGTGTCGTTGAGATAGATCTTTTCGTCAACCAATCCCTCGATATGAAAGGTCTGGCCTGTGCTGTATTTGAATCGAAATACCTCCTGTGAAAAACCGCTTTCTGTTGCCAGAATAAGGAGAAACAGTATCATGACAACCACGGATAAGCGTTTCTGCCACAAAAATCGAAAAAATCGTTTACACGACATTGAATCATGCTCCTTAGTGATTGTACAGAGTGATGCTCCTGCATACGTTTTTTGGGTGGGATTACAGTGCCTATACAACATTATCGGCATGTATGCAGCGTATTATGCAGCCCTTTTATTCTTTCAGGCCGGTGAGGGTTATGCCCTCAATGAACTGTTTCTGGGCTACAAGGAACATGGCAAGAATGGGAACAGTCGCAATGGTGGTACCTGCCATGAGCTGGCCCCAATTAATACCTCCCTCTTCCTTGAACATGGCAAGTCCATACTGCAGTGTGCGAATTTCAATGCGGTTTGTGACTATGAGGGGCCAGAGATAGTTGTTCCAACTCCACATGAAGGTGAATATGGCAAGTGTGGCAAGAATGGGGCGTGAAAGCGGCAGAAGTATCCTGATAAGAAAGCCAAGGTGGCTACAGCCGTCGAGAAAGGCGGCTTCCTCCAGCTCCTTTGGTACTGTCATGAAAAACTGGCGCAGCAGAAAGGTGCCAAAGGCACTCGACACAAAGGGCAGTATCATCGCTGCATAGGTATCAATAAGCCTGAAGAAGTTGAGGATGATGTATACAGGTACCATGATGACCTGCTGGGGTATCATCATGGTAGCCAGCAGTATGTAGAACAATCCGTTCCGGAAGGGAAAACGAAGCCGTGCAAAGGCGTATGCCGATAAAGAACAGGTGACAAGTTGGCTCAGCGTAATGCTGAGTGATACGATGACGCTGTTGAGAAAGAATCGAACAATGGGGATGGAGGTGAACACGTTTTGATAATTGATCAGCGTAAAACGTTTCGGGATCAGGTTGTATGGATTCGCGAGGACCTCCCGCATCTCCTTGAAGGATGTGGAAAACCCCCACACAAATGGGAAGATCATGAGTATGGCACCGGTAATCAGCAGCACATGCAGAATACCGTGCTTGACATACCTTGTTATTCTCCGTTTCCTCAATAGTGCACTCGCTTTCCGATGACTTTCACCTGAAGATAGGTGAGAAACAGAACAATTACAAATAGTATATAGGCTGCAGAAGAGGCGTATCCCACTTCCAGAAATTTGAATGCCTTCTGGTATACGAAATATACAAGTACCAGTGACGAGTTGAGCGGTCTACCTTGTGTGGTGACAGCGACCAGTTCGAACACCTGAAATGACACAATGACTGCCATGATAAGCACAAAAAAAGTAGTGGGGCTCAGAATAGGCAATGTGATGGAGAAAAAACGCCGCACCGGACCGGCACCGTCAATCTCCGCTGCCTCATAGTAACTTCGAGGGATGTTCTGCAGCCCTGCTAGAAAGATTATCATGTAGTATCCCACGTGTCGCCATATGCTTATGATACTGATGGCAACGAGCGTTATACTTGGGCCGCCGAGCCAGTCTGGGAGACGCAACCCAAATGACTCGAACAGAACTGTGAAAACCCCTTTTGGTTCATTGAGCCAGGAGAGCGGCTTCAAGCCGATAAGGCCGAACACGAAATTCAGGATACCGTTTTGAGACTGAAAAATCCACTGCCAAATGAATGCACTTGCAACAAAGGATGTCATAACAGGCATGAAATAGGCAACTCTGTAGAATGCTATGCCTTTGATTCTCGTATTCAGGAGCATGGCGAGCACTAATGCGAAAAACACACAGAGTGGTACCGTTATGAACGTGTAGTACAGGGTATTTATGAGTGCCTTCCAGAACTCCTCAGAACGAAAAAGTTTGATGTAATTGCTGAAACCAATGAATTTCATTGGAGCGAGAAGGTTCCACTTGTTGAAGCTAATGTAGAACGCAAAAAATATGGGTATAATAATAAAGGTGATGATTACCAGATAGGTGGGTAGAATGAAGAGGATTGCCCGTTTTGTGTCTCTCATAATCCATTAAAAGTTTTTGCTCAGGTTTATCATAAACCCTTCGCCGAACGCAACCTCAAAAACAAATGGGTCTTGATACTTTGTATACCAGTGGAAACCTACACCACCGCCGATGAGAAAATCCGCCTTATCATCGCCGACTATTCCGTAATCGAGGAATGGGACGAGATGTATACGATTGTAGGACGGCCACGGGAAATCAAAATTGTTAATAACGGTTAGACGATAACTACCAGTATGTGCGTCGTAATAGCTGCCCCTGATATTCGATTTTATTGTATATTCATTCGGAATAGTGCCATCCTGATATGACGCATACACATTCAGTGAATAGACAATTTGCAGGAGTACATCCCTGTTGAGGCTCAACCTGCTGTCGATGCCGTAAAACTGTGTATTACCTGAATCGGACCTATTGGGCACAGTGATCCCTGCATAGGGTGTGAGAAAGAGGCTATGCCACTTTTTCTGCTTTTCTGTGTATCTTCTAGCAAGGCCCCATCGAACATAGGGGTAAAATACGAAGGAAAGCGTGGAATCCGAACTCTGTACGGGCGATTCACGACTGCTCTGTATATCCAATCCAAACAGGAGACGCTCGTGCAAGTTGTAACCTAAACCGGCAATCAGTTTCTGAACATTCTCATCATAGAAGTAATCGTAGCGAACATCCAATCCCAGAGTGTACTGAAACTTCCCTGGGTTTCCCATATAACGGGCAATCACACCATAATCACGATAAAAAGGAACTTCGAGGTAGAATAAAGAGCCATTGCCACCTACATTGGTGTAATTCAGATAGAGAGATGATACAGAATAGAACTCTTTATCCTCGTAGCCAAGGTAGCCTGACAGGCCGAAATGAAGATAGTTTTTTTCTCTTACCTGTACGGTCAAGACCAGGTTGTTTTCGTCGTCCAGTTCATCATTGAAAAAAACACTTCCAAACAGGCCCGTTTTTTCAAGGTTTTGTCTGCTTTCATTGATCTCGTCGATGATTCTGTCGAGATCGTATACCTCTCCTTGCTGCAACGTGAGCATGGATCTGATGAAGTCTTCACTGGTCACATCATTGCCCTCTACTTCAATACGAAGCAGATGAATTTCATCTTCAGCAAAGACCGGCGTCACGAGAGCAAGGAGCAGAAGGAGTGCAAGGCCGGCATATATTCCGCTCATTCATCATCCTCACTTTCGAGTATCTCATTGGCTTTTTCGGCTGCAAGATCAAGAATGATTTGAGGATCTTTCATGTTGAGCAGTATATCCTCTATGGCATATCGAATGATTTGGTCAATTTGAGGAAGGTAGGGTGTAAAATCGGGAGGCCTTGCATAGGGCAGCTGGTCAATAGAAATTAGATAATTGGGGTTGAGTCGATGAAATTCCTGCAACTCATAGCTATCGATCGCCGATTTTCTCAATGGGAGATATCCAGTCGTTTTATGCCAGCGAATACAGTTTTCCTTCGCCGTAAGCCAGGAGATGAAATCTAGGGCAGCTTTCTGCCTTCGCGATGAACGAGAAAAGGTTACGAGCCCCGCTCCTCCAAGAAGTACTGATTTATTTTCAATATAGGGCAGAGGAGCTATACCCAGATCCCAGGGAAGATTTTCTTCTGCAAACTTGATGCCTGCACAGGTGATGGGCCCCATCACGATCTTTCCCTCGAGAAATGCCGATGTGCCCTCAAAGAGAGTCCAGTTCGAGGGCATTATCTTATGAGTATAAGCAAGATCCTTCACCAGTTCCATGACCTCCACACCAGCTTTGCTGTTGAAAAGGGCTTTCGTTCTGTCCTGGTTGAGAAACTCGCCTCCCTTCTGCCTGATCAGTGGAGTAAAACCAAAAACTCCCTCAAGTGATATAAGTACTCCCCACTGATCCACGACACCGTTATTATCAAAATCCTTTGTGAGCTTGGTGCCGTATACAATGACGTCGTCCCATGTCTTCGGCGGCTTATCGGGGTCAAGGCCGCTTTCACGAAAGGCATCTTTGTTGTAGTAGAGAACCTGTACACTCAGGTTGAAGGGATACGCATATACCTCCCTGTCCCTGGTCACGCTGTTCCAGAACTGACTCAGAATATCGGCCCGATCATCCTCCGTAATACGCTCTGTTATGGGCTCAATATTACCACCCTGGGTAAACACATCCAGATACTCGATTGCGACCTGAGCGATATCAGGCTCGTTTCCAGATTGAACTGCCTGAATGAGTTTCGCCTTCATCTCATTGTACAGACCCTGGAAGACCAGATCTACATACACTTCGTCCTGACTGTCGTTATAATCTGCAACGAGCTTTTCCAGGGCATCCCGCTGATATATACTCATGCTGTGCCAGAAGGTTAATTGCGTGCCCTTTTTCCTTTTTTTTCCTCCAGCGTACAGTGTTGTACTGGAGAGTATGATCAGGAGGAGGATTGCCAATCCAAAATAAAGCCATCTCTTCATTGGTTTTCTCTCATGTGCGAACCTTCCGAGCGTATTGATCGTTCGCTCTTTGTAATATACCAGTGGTCGTCTATGAATTGCAATTGTATCGTTTCCTCCATTACTGTTTCATGAAGGCTCTCTTCTGAACTGATGACTCTTGTGTATCGAGCTCTGAATACCGGCTCTGCATCATTCTCTATCTGATCGAGTTCCAGATCTCTTATACCGAAGACAGTGTGAACCTGTGGATCATACTCTGTGTTCGCTATTTCATCAGGATGAACAAGTGTTTTACCGAATGCACTCTCCATCTTGAGCATAACATACACAGTGCTCAGCTCGTCTTTGACCCGCTTTCCACTTCTCTTGTAATAGATGGCATCCAGATAGTATAGGTCAAGCGTATTGATTGCAGAAAAATAGAGTTCCACAACCTGTCTTGGCGCGAGACCAGCGGTATAGTCTTCTCTCCGGCGCGACATCATGACATCGGAAAGCAGATAGAACACAATTCCTAGGAGTATCAAAACAATGAGAAGCAATTTCCATCGCCTGGAGAAGAAAGCCGAGATTCCCGCTTTACATGAAATGATACCCCTCCTCCTGGAAAAGGGGATTTTATCGATTCTTTCAGTATCCGTTTCATCCACCATACTGGAGACAAGGGCACCTCTGAGAAATGCAAGTTGCATCTCTTTACCATGCATTATGTTCCACAGTGTATCAGCGAGTCCATTTGGCATGTCATTCATTTCTGTTTTGAGATAATAGACCCTGCTGTTATAAACGCTCTGCTCAATACCAGAAGCATTCATTCTTCTGTTTTTGGTTAGGAAGAGGTAGATGAGTCGAGCCAGAATTCGAGAAAAGAGAAGCTCGTCAGTAAGCAGACCCTCATTTTCAACTCTGCTGCTCTTCTCTTTTTTTATCGAAGCTGTCCGATGTATCATGGCAGGGTAGTAAAGAACCTGCCTCATGTCATCCTCATAAAAGGTGTTGAGATAGTCAATCAAAGAGTAGGGTAGATAGGTGATTGTTGAATGATTATCTGTAATGTAGATGCTGTTCAGAAGAAGTTTTGGGAACCAACCCGACACATCCCTGTATTTCATGGATAAATCGATTAATGCCACTACTGTGCGAAGAAATGTTTGCGTCTCTGAATTCTTGAAGGATGCGGCTTTGAAATCACTGTATATATCGTACAGAGATGCCCCCTTGACGGATGCCCCTGCAAGATACATACAACCTTGTTCATGTACGATATCGTAGAAGCTGTGCGAACGAGTCTCTTCATCACTGACAATTAAAACAGTTGCAGGAATCTGCGGTCTGAGGCCCTTTATGAGTGAGACGATTGTTCTCTTTGAATGGGTGTTGTCGCTGATTCCCATACTGAATAGAGGAGGGTATTGTTTTTTCATATGCGAAGTTG
>Ga0255055_10000768_pt1 | contig 24354 bp, 31 predicted proteins | sample JV7_2_27_MG_FD_188633 | JGI IMG/M metagenome (GOLD analysis project Ga0255055, IMG submission 188633) | Seawater microbial communities from Jervis Inlet, British Columbia, Canada - JV7_2_27 | ecosystem: Environmental > Aquatic > Marine > Inlet | place: Canada: British Columbia | collected...
TATCGCTCGTGAGCTTGGCGGGGAATATATCAGCGCTGGACGAGATTCTCATTTTAGAGTACCAAAAAAGTAAGTTTTAAAAAAACAAAAAAAAGGTAATTCAGCATTTCGTAGAATTTAAAAAAAAGTAATTACTTTAACATACCTCTCTACAGCGTAGTGAATTCGTTACTACATTTATTTTAAAAGAAGTTTTGATCTAGAAGAATATCGGTTGATGCAATTGTTTAAAAACAATTTTGGAAAATTAATGGTTTATGCATCAGATGAAGAAACACAATATAAGGCTTTAGAGTCTATTCGAATGGCAACAAAAAAAACTGCACATTTGCTAAATATGAATTTTGAGTTTATTAAATTCAAAAAAACTTATTCTAAGATATATGTATATTATGACAATGGAACCGATGAACCAATTCCTCTATATTGTAATAAGGGTAAAAAAGAAAAATTGCAAGATATTTGTACTACTTTGAGAAAAATGATGTTCGTACTCTCTTTTCATCCCAAACACTCAGGATTAAAAAGAGTTAGGGATTCAATTATGACATTTTCTTGAATTTTATAGCTTGGTTTTCTAATACCACATCAAAAATTTGGTTTACATCAAAGTTTATGTTTAAACTGTCATATTCTTGTTCAGTCAGAAAAAGCACAATCTTAGGTATTGCCATTTGTGATTTTTGAGGAAGAAAAGGCATTTGTTGCTGCAATGCTTGCATTATATCCTGGGCCATTTTTCCTTCTTCCGATTTTGGCCTAACTACATATTGAGATATACCTCTTTCTTCAACTAATTCTATTCGTTTGCCTAAATTACCATCTAAATCACGATTAGATTCAATTTTGTTAACCCTTACTCTAAACACTATTAATCAAACCCGGGAATATGAATAATTCAATCAGAGATTTAACTAATGCTATAGTGAATACCTCTTCAAAATTAATTATAACAAATAGTGGATAAAAATTCAATTTTGAATGTAATTATATTAATATTTTTTTCGCCACATTCTCAATTATTTTAGCGAAATTTGTTTGGAGTAGTTTCTCACTATTTCCAATAGAGGTTTCTAGAGTTTTATCAAAGGGTATATTCGAAAGATACACAAAACCAAGTTTTTCAGTTTCAGACTGAATCACTTGGTTTTTACTGTTTTTCATATTTTCTATTACACCAATTGTATTAACTTTTAGTTCATTTAACAATTTTAGTTGTTTCTTAACTGTTTGAAAAGCTAACTGGGATGAAGTGGTTACAATTACAAATTCAATCTTCTGAATTAATTTAATTAGATCAAGCACAACATCACCCAATCCTGGAGGCATATCAAGGATAAGTATGTCTAAGTTACCCCATTTAATGACTGATAACAATTCCAGTAATGCATTAGAAATGTCTACACCTCTTAATGGTGTTGCGAGGTCTCCAGAATAAAATACAATCGACATGTAAGCTAATTCATTAACAAAAGGTGGTACAATGCCTTTTTCTTCTTTGGGTTGAATATTTTTAACTCCCAGTATCAGGTGAGTTGAAGGACTTGTAAAATCCAAATCAAAGAGACCAACTTTTAATCCTTTTTTAGCTAATTTTAAGGCAATTGTTGTTGCAATCATGCTTTTGCCAACTCCACCCTTGCCACTTGAAATAGCAATAACTCGATTAATAGTCGCAAAACGTTTGGCGATAACACTTGATCGTGGATCAATCAAATTATTTTACTCCTTTTATGTTTTCAATCCAAATGCCTCTACCTTCAACTATTTCAAAATCAGGACTACCACATTTTGGACATTTAATATAAGCATGGGCTACTTCTGGAACAAAATGAATAGATTCAGCGGTAGTTTCATCTAAATTCTCTTTTATAAAATTCCAGGCGTTATCACAGAAGTGGCATTTTAATTTAGTTTTACCTTTAAACATGCAAAGTTTTGTACTTTTGAATAGATCAGTTCGAAGTTGATTAAAAGCAAAAAGAATTATGTCCTCTTCAACTTGTTGGAGTTCGCCAACTTTTATAATCACTTCTGTAATTTTTTTGAGTTTTTCTTTTTCAGCTATTTTTGAAGCTGCAGTGATCACTGCTTCTGCTAAAGCCCATTCATGCATGCGAGAGCCTATGAACTTAGCTTCATTAAAAGATATTGTAAAACCTTGCTAAGTTTGAAGAAAAGTTATTAAGCAAAAGTAAATACTAAAAAACTTATGTTAAACAAAGTTCATTGTGCTCACATTCTAGTTAAATCTGAAAAAGAAGCTAAAGAAGCCCTTGAGAGATTAAAGAAAGGAGAGAAATTTTCTTCTGTTGCTAAAGCAGTTTCAAATTGTCCTTCTAGAAAACAGGGTGGAGATTTGGGAACGTTCACAAGAGGGAAGATGGTTAAAGAGTTTGAGAAGGCTGCTTTTGCTCTTAACAAAGGGGAAACTTCTGTAATAGTAAAGACGCAATTTGGGTGTCACATAATTAAACGTTTGGAATAAAATTGTTTCTCTGATTGTTTATCTATCACTGAGATGGAATTTTTATCTTAGTGAATAAATAATATTTTTTTTTGAAAAATATTATATCAGATTTTTTTTAGCTTTATTTTAATGATGTTTACTCTTAGAATGCTGTTTGATATCATTTTTTTTGTGTTTCTCTGTAGGAATGAGAACAATGTATGCAACAAAAGGTTGTTTCGAGTCCATTTATGATTTCTCGATATCCTCCTTCATAGACTTTGCAGCCACAATGAGCACAGGTATTGAGGCTTGGTTCAATAGTGATTGAAATTAGTTTAGCGAATCGTTTGAAAAGTCCTATACAAAGGATTTTGCCGCTTTCTGTGAGTTCAAAAATTTTCCGTTCTTTTTTTCCAATTGACTTTTTGGTATATTTGAGTAGTCCTTTTTCCTCTAATTTTTGAAGAAAGGGATAAACCAAACTGGGACTTATTTCTTTACCTACTCTTTTTTTAAAGTAATTTATTATCTTGTAGCCATGAGCAGGTCCTTCATAAAGAATAGATAATATATAAAATCTAGAAAAATCTGAAACCAATTCATTAAACTCTTCACTCAAGATAATAATCCTCAATAGTTATAACTACTCTAGAAATATTTATATATTTTTAAAAAATATATCTAATAAAGATATATTTTGGCGATCAGATTGACAACAAAAAAAAGTACAATTTCAATAAGTGGAATGAGTTGTGCTTCATGTTCTCAGACTATAGAGAACATCTTAAAAAAAACCTCAGGAGTTATCGATGTAAACGTTAATTTAGCTACTGAAAAAGCCTACGTTACTTTTGATGTAAAAAAAATCAGTGAAAAAGAAATAATTGAATTAATCAATTCGACAGGATATAAGGCCAGTTTAGAAACAGAAAAAACTATCATCAAAATCGGGGGCATGACATGTGCCTCTTGTTCACAAACTATAGAAAATACCTTGAAAAACACAGAGGGCGTTATTGAGGCAAATGTTAACCTTGCATCAGAAAAAGCCACAGTTAAGTATGATCCAAAAAAAATTAAATACGAAACTTTAACAAAAGTTATTGAAGCTACAGGCTATCAAGCTATTAGAAAAGATGAAGCTATTGGCAAATACGATAAAGCAGTTAAAGAAGAACAAAGAAAATTCGAAAAAGCAAAAAAGAGAATGATGATTGCATGGGCCATAACTATACCTTTAATGATATGGATGATACCAGAAATGGCATTTGGAATAGCCTGGCCAAATATGCTCGTTTTTAATTTGGGACAAATTCTATTAGCTATCCCAGTTCTTTTTTGGGCTGGAAAAGAAACACTAGTCTCAGCCGCAAAAAGGGTAGTTCACAGAAGAGCTAACATGGATGTGTTAATAGCCTTAGGTACGCTAACAGCTTTTGCAACAGGACCTGTTATGTTTTTCAGTCCAATTCTTAATTATGCAGGAGTCTCAGCAATGATAATGTCTTTTCATCTTCTGGGAAGGTACATAGAAGTCAAAGCTATGGGTCGAGCATCACAAGCAATTCGAAAATTGTTAGAGTTAGAAGCTAAAACAGCTCACGTTTTGGTCGATGGTGTAGAAAAAGAGATTTCAGTTGACGAAATTGAAGTTGGCAATATTATGATTGTAAGACCAGGGGAAAAAATTCCTACTGACGGCATAATCATTGAGGGTAAAAGTTCTTTAGATGAGTCTATGGCTACTGGAGAATCAATGCCTGTAATAAAAAATGTTGGCGATGAAGTTATTGGAGCAACTATAAATCAACGTGGGTTACTTAACGTAAAAGCAGCAAAAGTGGGTCAAGATACTTTCTTATCTCAAGTCATTAAACTTGTAGAGCAAGCTCAAGGATCAAAAGTTCCTATCCAAGAATTTGCCGACAAAGTTGTTGGCTATTTTGTCCCCACAGTTCTTTTGATTGCAGTCTCTACTTTGATTATTTGGCTTGTTATACCTGATTTAGTTAATGGAGCAAGTATATGGGCTCAACAATTCTTACCTTGGATTAATCCTAATTTGGGTATTGTCACATTAGCTATCTCAGCATTTGTTTCCATATTAGTAATAGCATGTCCATGCGCTCTCGGATTAGCTACACCTACTGCATTGATGGTAGGAAGTGGAATGGGAGCTGAAAATGGAGTTTTAATACGCAATGGAGCAGCACTACAAACTCTCAAAGATCTTGACACAATTGTATTTGATAAAACTGGAACCATTACTAAAGGAAAACCTGAAGTTACAGATATTATACCTTTTGAAGGTTTTAGTGAAAAGGAGGTAATTCGTTTAGCTGCCAGTGTTGAAGTTGGTTCTGAACATCCTCTAGGTGAGGCCATCCTTAGGAAAGCAAATGAATTGAAGTTGAGATTACTAAAAATTACGAATTTTGAGGCCCTATTAGGACATGGAGTAAAAGCAAAAATTAGCTCTTCCTTAGAGGATTTTGTTATTGTAGGTAATAGAAAATTGATGAATGAAGAGAATATTGATTTCAAAAAATCGGAAAATGTTGTGCTCCAACTTGAACAAGAGGCAAAAACTGTCATGTTAGTAGCCAGTAGTCGAGGGTTTGTAGGGATGATTGCGGTTGCAGACACAATAAAGGATGATTCAATAGGTGCAATTAGAGAACTGGAAAGTTTGGGTCTTTCAACTGTAATGCTTACAGGAGACAATATTCGAACTGCAAAAGCTATAGCTAAAAAAGTTGGCATTTCCAGGATTATTGCAGACGTTTTGCCTAATCAAAAGGTGGAAGAAATTCAAAGACTGCAAAAAGAAGGCGAAATAGTTGCAATGGTTGGGGATGGAATTAATGATGCTCCAGCTTTGACTGCTGCCAATGTAGGAATAGCCATAGGAACTGGAACCGATATAGCAATTGAATCTGCTGATGTGACTTTAGTTAGAGGAAAAGTATCCAGTGTAGTTACAGCAATAAAACTTTCAAGAGACACATTTGGAAAGATCAAACAAAACCTATTTTGGGCATTTTTTTACAATGTTATTGCTATCCCATTGGCTATGTTAGGATTAGCTCATCCAGTTTTAGCGGAAATTTCAATGGCAATTAGTTCAATTACTGTCGTTACTAATGCAAATCTGCTTAGAAGAAAAAGTATTCAACCTGATTTTTTAAAGGAGGTGAACTAATGGTAAAAGACCTTGTTTGTGGAATGGAAGTTGATGAAAAAACTGTTAAACATAAAACAACATATCAAGGAGAAACATATTATTTCTGTGCTCCAGGATGTAAAATCGCTTTTGAAAAAGATCCTGCGAAATACATTAATGATGATTCTAAAAAGTCAAATAATAGCTGCTGTTGTGGTCATTGTTAGAGATTTGCCTCTAATAAAAAACTTTCAATAAGTATTCAATCCATTATTTTTTTAACTATATTTTTAAATTAAAAAAATTTTTCGACAACATAGATTTTTTTTTTAAAAAGTTCCAAGAAGAACGTGTTCTGCGAATAGATCTTCACTGAATGCTCCGACAAATTCAATTTTTTCATTAATAATTATTTTTGGTACACTTATTACGGCATACTTTTGGCTAAGTTCTGGAAATTCATTGATATCAATCACATCAGCTCTAACTAAATCACTTTCGATAGCTAATTTGTGTGCTACTGCAGCTGCAATAGGACAGTGAGGACAGGTTAAACTTACGAAAACTTGTATATGCACAGGATTTTTCACATCCTTTAGAATTGATTTAGTTTTAGCTAATAGATCAGTTTTTCCACTTGAAACATTAACTATAGATTCTATTAGGGTTGAAAGTTCATAACCGTAAGGTATTCCATAAATTCTTACACCATAATCTTTTGCGCCTATAATAGCTATTGAAGGAATCTTGTTAACGTTATACTTTTTAACCATATCACTATCTGCTACGAAATCATAAATTTGAACTGTGATTTTATCGTTTAATGCCCCAATCTCTTCTACTAATTTCTTTGTATCTGAACAGAATTTGCACTCATGTTCTTGAGTAAACATAATTAACTTTACGGGTTTTTTAACTCGTTTATTAAGATCGTTTATAAGAAAATTCTTTTTATCTTCAGGTATTGAACTCGTTGTCTTCTAACTCCAAAATAATTAATTAGTATATTATTATAATTAAAAAACTATGTAAAAAATATTCGTTGATTAATATAGCAAATATATTTCAGAGCTTTGCCAATTATTTATCATATTTATTTTGGACAATTATTTTATTAAATCATTTTACATTATTACTGAAAAAATTAGCATAAAAAGAGCTGTAACATAGGATAATTCTTAAAAAGTTGATTTTAAAGGATTCTATAGAAGGCTTGGTTTGAGGAATAGATATGGGAGAAAAAAAGAGTGGTATTGATTTAGCGCAAGGAATTAGCTGGGTTGGAGTAGTTGATTGGAACATACGAGATTTTCATGGTTATATTACTAGAAGAGGGAGTTCATATAACTCCTATTTAATATTAGATAAAAAAATTGCACTTGTAGATACAGTAAAACATCCTTTTTCAAAGGAGTTTATTAAAAAAATCAAGCAAATTACTGATTTAGAAAAAATAGACTATATAATAATTAATCACGTAGAGATGGATCATTCGAGTTCTCTACCAATAATTGCTAATCTAGCAAAAAACGCAACCATTATTACTTCTCAACGTGGAAAAGAGGCTATTATTGAACATTATGGCACAGATTTTGGGGTTAAAACTGTAAAAACTGGCGATGAGCTGAATCTAGGAAATCGGACATTAAAATTCGTCGAAGCACCTATGCTTCACTGGCCAGATAGTATGTTTACATATATTGTTGAAGAAAAAATATTGTTATCAAATGATGCTTTTGGACAACATCTTGCTTCTATATCTAGATTTGATGATCAAGTTAATGAACATGTGTTGATGGAAGAAGCTACGACTTATTATGCCAATATTTTGATGCCTTTCGGATCGCTGATATCCCGCAAAATTCAAGAAATAGTAAAAATGGGGGTAACTCCAAAAATTATTGCGCCAAGTCATGGAGTAATATGGCGAACAAATCCTTCCAAAATAATTCAATCTTATTTAGATTGGAGCGCTGGAAAATCAGAACAAAAAGCTGTAGTAGTGTTTGATACCATGTGGGGTAGCACTGATAAAATGGCTAGGGCAATAACTGAAGGATTAGCCAGTCAAGGAGTTGACGTTAAATTATTGAAATTGAGAGCTGCTGTTAAATCAGAAGTTGTTGCCGAAATATTAGAGTCCAAAGCTGTAGTAGTAGGTTCACCGACATTAAATAACCAAATGTATCCTAGTTTAAGCTCTTTTCTAACATATATCACTGGTTTAAAACCTAAAGGTAAGCTTTGGAGTTTCTTTGGATCTTATGGGTGGAGTCGAGGAGCTGTAAAATCTATGACGGAGATGGCAAAAAAAGCTGGTTTTGAGATATTTGATTCAAGTTTGGAAGTTAAGTTTGTTCCAGACACGGAAGATTTGCGGAAATCTTTTGAATTTGGGAAACAAATTGCAATAAAAATCAAATCTTAACCGTTTGAATAAATACTTAATCGATAATAAATACCAAAAAAACGAGTATTAGTTAATTAAAAAAGAAGAAATATGTTATTGTTCCTGCTAGAAAAAAATTGGCAAAGAAAAAAAGAAAATAACTTGCTATCATTGTTTTACAAATTGATCCTTAGGAGCTCCGCAAACAGGACAGACCCAATCTTCAGGTAATTTTTCGAAAGGTGTTCCTGGTTGTATATTATGTTCAGAATCACCTGCTTCTGGATCGTATACATACCCGCATACACTACATTCCCATTTATCCATTCTTATTCACCGTATTTTTGATAGAATTATGCAATACATTATAAAAATGTGATGTAAAAATTTTGAATTTTTGATATATAACTAAAGGTTATTAAAAAAAATGAAGGATGGGAAAAATTATATTGGTTTTAAGAATTTTTCTTTTGGCGCATAACAAATAGGACATTTATCAGGTGGCGATCCTTCAACGGTATTTCCACAAACACTACAAACATAATAATCCACTTTTTCCAATTTTTGTCCTTTTTCAATAGTTGAAATTGCTTTTTGGAAAAGTCCTGCATGTATTTTTTCTACTTTATTAGCTACATTAAAACTCCATACAGCTTGTTTATTTTCTTCTTTATTAGCAGTCTCTATGTATTCGGGATACATACTTGTAAATTCAAATGTTTCACCAGATATCGCAGTCTTAAGGTTTTCAGATGTAGATTTAATGTTTCCAGTTATTTGCAGATGGTTTAGAGCATGCACTGTTTCTGCTTTAGCCGCTGCTTTGAAGAGTTTGGCAGCTTGAGAATATCCTTCTTCTTCAGCTTTCTTAGCAAAAGCTAGATACCGCCTATTAGCCTGTGATTCCCCAGCAAAAGCATTTTCTAAATTCTTTTTAGTTGTATTCATATTGATCACTCCTAAATTAAGAACAAAACTTCTGATTATATGTTATGCAAAAATTCTTGTTATAAATAGGGAAAAATGTTCTCAAAAAATGTTGAAAAATTTGATTTTTTAATTTATAGATTGTTTTACCGACCAGAATCTGATTATCAATTAAATATTTTCGAATTATTCACAGAATAGAAATAAGGAAAATGCCTGATTTTCAGATAACTAAATAGTTATATTCTGGATAAATCAAAAAGATAGACAGTGATATCATGCAATTTTCTAAAATTCCAGGCAAAAAAAATGAACATAAAGTTATATTATTCACACTTAGTACTTGCGCTTGGTGCAAGCTTGTAAAGCAGTTTTTAAGAGAAAATGAAGTGGAATATGATTATATCGATATCGACCTTTCTGAAGAGAACGAAAAAGAAGAGGTCCGTCAAATAATTAGAGAGAGAGGTGGTTCTGTGAGCTTCCCAACAACAATTATCGATAATAAAATTTTAATTACAGGATTTAGAAAAGACAAAATCAAGGAGGCTCTTAATTTTTGACTGAGATAACTATTGAAAAAATTAAAGAAAGAGCAGAAATAGACGCAAAAAGAAATGGTTACTACCTAAATCCGGATCCAAAATTTCTAAAGAGTCTTTTAGATGGTCTTAAAAAAAATGAGACAAGATATAATTACCCATCCTGTCCATGCAGACTATCGGCTGGGAAAATTGAATTTGACAAAGATATTATTTGTCCATGTGATTATCGCGATTCTGATGTATTAGAATTTGGAGCTTGTTATTGTGCTTTGTATGTAGATGAAAAAACGCGCAAAGGTATTGTTGAACTTAGTCCAGTACCAGAGCGAAGACCTTTGGATAAACAAGCTAAATCCTATGATAGCACAGCGAAAAAAGATCAAAATAAAAAAGTAGAAAATATTAGAGAAAACAAATTATCAGAAACAAAAATGAAAATGTGGTTTTGTGAGCAATGTGGTTATGTTGCTTTCAGAGAAGAACCCCCCTTAATTTGCCCCATATGCAGAGCAAAAAAGGAAATGTTCAGTAAAATAAAAACTCAAATTAGCTACTTGTCATAAAATCTGACTTTTTATTTTGAAATTTGTATCTCTATATTTTTCCAATCTTTTTTAATGCCCTTCAGAGAGCCTACAGCTCCAATAATCATTCCATCTAACATTTTTTCTACAAATTCATTAAGAGGAATTTCAGTAGAATCTACCTTGAGTTTAAGTCCCATTTGATTCACCTAAAAGTAATTCTATTATTTGAATAGTAAAGCTTTTTGGAGAAAAAGAGAAAATAGAATAAGGATAGGGAAAACTTGAAGAGACCAATAATATATCTTGAACCGAAAATAAGAGCGCTAAAAGTAATTGACCTTCTGGAAAAAGAATACACGAAAGCAAAAACTGCATTAAAATATATTAAACCACTAGAACTGTTGATAGCTACAATACTTTCAGCACAATGTACTGATAAAAGAGTAAATATTGTTACTAAAGTTCTTTTTAAAAAATATTTGACAATTGACGATTATGCTAACGCTGAAATAAAAGAACTAGAAGAAGATATTAGATCAACTGGTTTCTACAGGAGCAAAGCTAAATATATTAAAAAAAGTGCTCAGATGATAAACGCAAAATTTGAATCAAAAGTACCAAGAACTATGGAAGACTTAATTGAACTTCCCGGTGTAGCTAGAAAAACAGCAAATATTGTTCTCTTTAATGCCTATGGCATCATTTCAGGTGTGGCTGTGGATACTCATGTAAAAAGACTAACGCATAGAATAGGATTAACGAAAAATAAGGATCCAAATAAAATAGAAGCAGACTTGATGAAAATTGTTCCCAATAAGAAATGGATGAAGATATCAGATTTATTAATTTTTCATGGAAGAGAAATCTGTAAAGCTAGAAAACCTAAGTGTAAAGAATGTGTTTTGAATAAAATATGTTCTTCTGCCAATAATATAGAGAAGTTATTTTTTCATTAGAACTGTATAAAAAAATCGTTTAATCCCATCTCCTTCAATTGAAGAGTAATGTCTGATTTCAAGTAGTTTAAAATATTCTGAAAAAATCTGTTTTAAATGGGTTTTTGAGAAATGGTTCCAAGAAGACCCATTTTTATCACTAAAACAAGTTAACATATAGAGCCCATTTTTTTTAAGCACCATTTTTACACTTTCAATAAAAGCCGTTCTATCTGAGATTTGTACATGATGGAAACATCCCATATCAAAAACGAAATCAAATATTTCATTAGTGAAAGATAAATTGATAAAATTCTGCAGTATCAAATTTATTTGCACTTTTTTTTGCAGAGCTTTTTCTTTTGCATATTGAATTGCTTTTAGTGAAATATCTGACGCGTACACTGAAAAATTGTTTTTAGCTAAATATACACTATTGGTACCAGCCCCACAACAAATATCCAACATTTTTCCTTTTTTTATCAGACCTTTCTCAATGAATTCAATCAAAATAGGCCTTGGCCTATTTAGTTCCCATCCCAAAGAACTTAGAGGATAATTTCGGTAGATTTTATTCCATTTATCGTAGTACGAATTCATAAATTAATCCAAAATATCAATTAGTTAATCAATAATTTTAGTATAGTTCTCAGATAAATAAAGAAATTGATTGGTTGACACACAATAGTTATTAGTTTGGGTTTAGTTTTTTTATAAGGTTCAATGAGGAATTATTGAGTGTCTTTTGAAATCCAAGATTTGCCGGATGTTATAAGAGTAATTATTTTACTGAATCTTAGAAAAGGCATCATAAAGAAGACACTACTTAAGAAAAGAATAGATAAAGTTTGTACTGGATATACTTGTGTAGAAATGGATGAGCTAGAAGAAGCTTTGAATGAAATGGCTTCAGAAGGTCTTATCGATGACAAAAAAGGCAGTATAAAATTAACCTCTAAAGGTTTAAGATTGGGAAAAGAATGGCAAAGTCTTCTTCTTAAAAAAGAGCCTATAATGGAGATCGTTGCTGGACTTGTAGATGGTTCAATAACGGGATTAGTAGTTATCTTATCTGCAGTAATTGCAGAACTAAGTGCCAGCGTAGCTATTTTTGCAGCGCTTTTAACCCTAAGCGCAGTTGCTATAACAAACTTCTCAAGTTTTCTGTTAGGAGGAATAACAGAAGATATGGCAGATTTTATGACTCTTCAAAATTTAATGAATTATAGTTTAAGTGACAATCCGGATAAAAAAGAACGATATAAATCATTAATACTAATAAAACAATTATTTGTGATATTAGATAAAGAGATTCATAAATCAAACGTCTACGCATCAATTATAGTAGGAGTTACAACTTTTGCAGCAGGTAGTATGCCAATTGTAACATATCTTACTTTAACACAATTCTATCCATTAAACATTATTTTGTCTCTTAGTATCGTTGGTGTAGTTGTTGGAATATTTCTAGTTAGATATCGGTCTAAAAAAACAAGGGTAAATTGGAAGGTGACTTTTATTGAAACATTGTCGATAATCATTATTGCAACTATTGCCTCTTTGATAATAGGCGGAATAACCTAACTGATATGTTATAATTTTTCGTGGAAAAGTCTTGAATGTTCGATCATCATACATCTGTTCATTATTACTGTAAATCCCGAATTTTTTGCCTTTTGTGAAGCTGCATCATTGATTATATTTAGTTGCATCCAAATAACATAAGGAGACCCGTGTTTATGTCTTAATTTGATCGCTTCGTCAACAATAACTGGAATAAAGTTTGAAGGTCTAAATATGTCTACAATCTCTATTTTTTTTTGAAGTTCAGAAGGCATATCAAAAAAACCCTTGTAACTTTTTTCACCCAGAATTCGATCTGCATATGGATTCAATGGTATTATTGTATAGCCCTTGGTTTTTAAGTAGGAACTAACCTTGTAACTATCTTTTTTGGGGTCTCGTGATAACCCTACAACTGCAATGTTTCGATATTTAGTTAATATCTCATTGATGATTGTTTGTTCTGCCAAATTTTACACCAAAAATTTTTAGTTGTTATTTCTATAACTATAAGTATAATTTTGATATGATTTTATATTAAATTATAGTCTATTAGAGGTATTTTTCCATTAGATGAATGTGTACATGATTTTGGATTAATTAGCAACTCTTTTTTGAAAAACAGAAGGTACATACTTCAACATTGGTTTCAGTTGTTTTTTTTTGACACATTGAACAGAGAGTACCTTTTTTTCGAATTACAGTACAAGTTTCACAGAAAACATCAAGAATGTTAAATAATTCTTGTGGTTTTCCATTTATTAATAAGTTGAGCATTTTATCGATTAGGGTTTGCACTTCTGGATCAGTATCTATTTGGAGTATGTTTCCTCGATTTTTTGTTTTATATCGACTTATTGCTGATTGAGATAAACCTAAAAGTATAGCTGTTTGTTTTTCATTCATCCCATGCTGTTCAACTAATTTTATTGCTAATAAAGCCCGAATAGCGGGTATTACTGTTTTAACTCCTACTTCGCAGGGTAATTGCATTTCTCAATCAGTTTCTTATTCGTTCTACATCATTTATAAATATGACTGCGTCATACTATTTATGACACGTGTCATCATAAATTGATGATTACAAATCTTAAGAAAAGTTTGAAAGTCAGATTTAGATGAGGAATAAAAATGAGTAGAACAATTTTAAGATCTGAGAAAAATGATCAAAAAAATGAGCTGATTCAAATGTTAAGGGAATTAAACAGGGAATGCCAAGATTGTGCTCCTTTAACTCCAATAAAATGTATAAGTCGCTGCAAAACTTGGAAACTGAAAAACGAACTGAGAAAGCTATCAGAAAAAATGAATGATCCAAAATATATGAAAAATTTATTTAATGTTTTAAAGAATGAGACTCGATTACATATTCTAAATACGAGCATTAAGAGAAGACATTCATTGGATCAAATTCAACAAGAATTAAGAAAAATAGGATATTATCACAGTAGAGAGACGCTTAATCAAGAGTATTTAAAACCATTATTAGGAGTAGGTCTTATAGATGAAATCCAAGACCAATATTATGCGACAACATTAGGAAATAAAATTATCACAATTTTAAGTGAGTTTCCTGATTTTGGAAATACTTTGCCAGCTCACTCTGAATGTTATGAAGAAAAACTTCTTCGAAATTTATTAGAGGGTCCTAAAACATTTCATGAAATTGAAAAAGTAGTAACTCCATCAATTGCTTCCCGAATTCTAAAAAGGTTGAAGAAAGGAAAACTGGTAGTCACTCCAGAAGAAAGAGAATATATTTTCTTCTTCAGAACAAAACGTGATCCTAAAAAAGAAATTCTAAACTCAAAAGAACAAAGTGTATATCAAAGTATTCCTAGTACAGGTTTTCCAGTTAAAAAAATTGCTAAAAAGGCACAACTTTCTGTTAGAAGAGTCTACAAGTATTTACGAGGATTGAAAGGTAAAAAATTAATTTTTACCAGAAAAAACCTAAAAACCTATAAATTAACCAGCAAAGGTGAGAAATTAGCGTCAATTTTAAAAAATTTAACAGAATTAGTCGAAAATACATGGAATTCTTCAATAGAAATTGTTAATAATTAAACTCTAAAGTTTTTGGTCATATTGAATAGAATGAAGAAGGTTATACAAAAAAAAGTTGATAATAAACACAAAATTTGGAATAATTCCGCTTATTTTTGCAAATAAGAAGAGATAAATGGTATCCTATTTAGCCACCAGGGGCTCCATGGAAAGGAGCATTTTCCCATAACAAAGCCCACCAATCTTCTTCTGTAATGGTTTCTCCTCGAACGATAATATCCAAAACTTGTTTTAACAAAGCATGATGTCTTCTCTCATCGGATAAAATCGAATTTAAGAGAAATTTAACTTTATTATTCTCAATAGATGGCAAAATTTTTTCCAGTTTCTTAATCAGATTTTCTTCTAAATTGATATGTTTTTCCACTAGTTCTTTTTGAAGGTCAAGATTCTCTTGCTGTATAGCTGGAGAAACAACAGTTAAAAGTACTTTCGCAGCCGCATAGAGGTGTGCATGTTTTACTGAATCCAAAGATATTCCTTTTAAAACACCTTTGACTGGTGGATTCTTAATATCTAAAAGACCTTCGTTTAAGGATTGAACAATCTCTTTTTCTATTAATATCTGACGTGTTATGAAGTCTATTAGTTCATTTTTTGAGGACAAATCTTTTCTTTACTCCTTCTAAAAAAAGATTAATCTGAGTGAATAAGGGTTTCGGCAATAGTTTTTCCAAGGCTTTGACATGTATCCAAAGCCTGTTTATCTGGAACATATTTCACTAATAATGGAGGTGTAACGACTTTCATCTCAAATTTATTTTTCATTATTTCGAGTAATAATTTAGGCGCTTCACCACTCCATCCAAAAGATCCAAAAGTCGCTGCTGTCTTTCCCTTAAGATTTATTCCTTTTGATGCTGATGTTTCAAAAAGTTTTTTCATTTCGATTGGTATTTCATGATGATACGTTGGAGCCCCAAGAATTATTGCATCAAATCCAGCTAATTCGTCTGCTGCTATGTGATAACTAAGAGTCACATCAGATTGTTCAACATTTTTTGCGCCTTCAGCTACAGCATTAGCCATTTTTTCAGTATTTCCACTTTGACTATAATATAAAACGAGAATTTTTGACATTAAACCACATTTCAAAAGAGAGTATATTTACCGATATGAACTTTTTGCATTTTAAAAAAATTCTTTCAAGTAGCAGAACAGATCAGATTTCAATTATACAGATTAATGGCGGGCCCGAGGGGATTTGAACCCCTGATTTCCGGCTTTCTTCCACAGAAGTGCTCGGAGGCTTGCGCACCTAGCTATAACATAACAAGGTTCGGCGCCTTAATCCGTGCTGGGCAACGGGCCCATACATAAAAAAAGAAAAATATAAGATTTAAGAGTAACCGAACTTATTCACCGATTATCTTTGGATTAATCCACCAAGCCTTTTTCTTTCCAGATTTTTCACCAGCACAATAAAAAATTATTGCTTCCCCAAGCTGTTTTTTCGATTTTCTTTGCAATTTCCGCAGCCTGTTTAAAACTAGCCACCTATTTGTTTTGATAAAGTCAGCCAATTCAGGAGTAGTTGCACCTTGGTAATGTATTAAAAAATCTATAATTTTGTGGTCGATTTCATCAATACAAAACACGTGTGGATTAATTTGTCCATCATTAAAAGTTAGTAATTCTAAGTCGGCCAGGTGTTTTCTGATTTCTTGAAAATCACTTTCTATTTTGAACATTTTTGCTTCAAGTTCAAGAAGTTTATCTGGTTTTGGAGTTTTTTGAAGTTTATTTATAATTGCTTCCCTGATAAAATTGCTCCTATCCCCTTCGGGGATTCTTAAAACCATTTCATTATAAACTTCTTCAGGAAGGTTTGCCGATACTACCCTGAATTTTCCTAAAGTTTTCACTTCCCTAATCAACATTACTATTTTGTAATTTAGTTATATAAAACAAATATGAAAAAAGATTAAACTAATAAATCCAAATCTTTGTAGTGAAGGTTATTTTGTCACAACAGTATATCCAGCAACTTTCGCTAATGCTATACATCTATTAACAATCATTATTTGTAGGCTCCTTCTCAAGGTTTCACCATCAATATTCTTTTTTTTCAAAAGAGCTAATTTTTTTGCTAATTCCGGATCTCCAATACCTTCAAACCATGTTTCAAAATCACCTCTTTTCATATGAAAATCAACAGAATTAACTTTGATTCTTTTGAGTTGTTTATTAAAAGTTTGCAGGTTGTAGGCATTGACATTTAATGGTTCATCTATATTTGTATAAAAATAGAAAGCTTTGTCATGTAGTTTTCCGACTAGTAGAATCCTAGCTAAGTCTCTAGTTATTTCAGGCAAACCAAGAAACTCTTTTCCTTTTTGAGTAATTGTGTAATAACCTTTTTCAGGTGAATTCACATAGCCCATTCGGGTAAGCCCAAGGATATGCATCATGACTGAGGGGAACTCTTTACCAATCTCTTTTGAAACTTGTATCGGTTTTACCGATCGATCATGTAACAATAATGTATCTAATACTTCTAGTTTAACAGGTGACAAACTCATAACTGATTACACCAAATTGTTATAATATAGACGAACTAATCAAAGTTTCTCATGTACTTATTGAATTGAAATAAGCAAAGTTTTAGTACAGAACATCATTATTTCTAATCTGGAAATGGTGATGAGAATGAAAGCTGCGGTGCTTGTTTATGAATATCCACCAAAAATTGTGGGTGGACTTGGAACTTATGCTGCTGAAATAACTAGAAAGTTTGTTTTAATGGATCATGATGTTACAGTTTTTACTATGAATGATGATGATGGTTCCTTACCCACAAGAGAGATTTGGAGAGGTATAGAAATACATCGACCACTACATATTGATGTTTCAGATTCTTTGCCAGATGTAATTTCTGAAGATATTAGAAAATGGGGAAGAGGAATCGATCTATTTGGTAAACTGCTTGTGTATAATTATTTGAGTGCTTCAAAGCTCATTAATGATCTTATTAAAAAAGAAAAAATTCAATACGATATTGTAGTTGCACATGATTGGCTTTCAATTATGGGGGGAATTGCAGTTAAAAAAGAGACTAAACTCCCATTAGCATTTCATGTTCACTCTACAGAAAAAGGAAGAACATTAGGAAATGGGTCAGGAGTTGTAAGCAATATTGAAATGCGGGGTGGAAAAATGGCAGATATTATTGTAACGGTTTCATATGCTATGAAGGATGAATTAATTCAACTTGGATTTCCACGGGAGAAAATACACGTAAGATACAATGGAGTTGACCCAGAAAAGTATAATCCAAATAAATATTCTGCGGATCAGATTAAGAAAGTTAGAGAACAGTATGGAATTAAAGATAATGAGTTTATGATCTTCTTCATAGGGAGATTAGTAGGTGTAAAAGGAGTGGATAAACTAATTATGGCTATGCCGCATATTTTATCAAAAATTCCTCAAGCAAAACTGGTTATTGTTGGAGTTGGCGATTTACAGGAATATCTAACGAATCTTACAAGAACGATGAGATTGGATAAATATGTAAAATTCAATTTTAACTTTATTCCTGAAAAAGAAAGAATATTGCATTATGCTGCTTGTGATGTAGCAGTTTTTCCAAGCCATTACGAACCATTTGGAATAGTAGCTCTTGAAGCAATGAGTATGGAAAAACCGCTAGTAGTTGGAGCATCTGGAGTAAGTGGAATGCGAGAAATAGTTATATGTTGTGGCGAAGACCAATGCGGATATCATGTTGACCCAAACAACCCTACAGATATTGCATGGGGCATAATGAGTGCATTAGAAGACCCAGAAAAACGAAAATGGTTAGGAAAAAATGGTCGAAAAAGAGTTTTAGCAGAATTCACTTGGTCTAAAATCTCTCAAAAGACAGTGGAATTATATGAAACCACAATTCAGAAGTAACTAAACAGCATCAGGGTAAAAAATTGAATTTTGAACCTGATCTAAGAAAAAAAATTGTAAGAGAAGCAGCTACCCTTCTTTATCTGGGAATTGAAAAAGAGTATAAACAAGCAAAAAAGAAAGCGGCTAAAACTTTTGGATCTAGAAGTCTTCCATCAAATATCGAAATTGCATTAGAATTAGATATAATTTCTGAAGAGAGGGAAGGAAAAAACAGAAATAAAAATCTAGTTAAAATGAGAAAAGAATCTTTGAGAATAATGAAGATTCTAAAAGATTACAATCCGTTATTAATAGGTAGTGTTTGGAGAGGAAATATCAACCAAAAAAGTGATATTGACATTATAGTTTATAACGACACACCCGAAGAGATTTTGTTTCTATTGAAAAAAAAAGATTTTCAGATTTCAAGAACAAAAAGAGTAAGTGTTACTAAAAAAGGGATTAGCGAGGGATCTTATCATATATACATAACAAATTTAGATAAAAAAATAGTTGAGATTTCAGTAAGAAATCAAGATCAAATATATTATGTGAGAAAATGTGATATTTTTGGAGATAATATAACGGGTTTAAAAACAAAAGAGTTAGAAAAATTAATCAACGACAATCCTACCAAAAAATTTTTTCCCAAATAGTGAAAATAACGCTTAAAGTTGATTCATAAAGGTAGTCTTAAAAAAAATTAAGAAATTTATTAATAAATTATTTAAGAAAAAAATCTAGAGGTAGAAAGTTGGAAATCGATAAAAAAGAATTCAAGAAAAAATATCCGAAATTAATAGATGAAATGGAATATAGCGATAATAAGATAAAAATTGATCCAGAGAAAAAAAAGGCAGATTCACCTAAAAATGATAAAGGAAAAAAAAGGTTTCGAGGATATGAGCCTTCAATTATTGATTTTATTCAACGATGTACAACCACAGAAGAAGCAAATTCAATAATTGATTATTTAGAAAATAGAGGAGAAATCTCAAAAAAATATGCTAATAACATTAGAGACCAAATAAAAGATAAGGGCATCAGGAGTTTTGGTCCTAAAAAGAAAGAGAATTATTATTTTAAAAATAATATCTGAATCTTAATCTAAAGTACAAATAAAAACAATAATTCATCATAAGATTTCATTAGTTTTAATAAATTTGAAATCGTGAAACGTGTAAAAAATATACATAAAGAAAAGAATCTATCAACCTAAACACTTTTATTCTACGCAGACAGTTTGAACAAAACTTACATGGGGAAAAAAATATGGTAAAAATAATAGTTGATAAAGACAAATGTACTGGATGCGAAACTTGTGCTAACACTTGCCCAGTAGGCCTCTATGAGATAGTAGACGGAAAAGCTGTTCCTGAGAGAATGGATGAATGTCTAGTCTGTAGAGCTTGTGAAGCACAATGTCCTGAAGGCGCAATTCAGGTAATCGAGTGATTGTTTTATCCTCGATTGTCAGAGCTTCCAGACATTGATAAAATTACAATAAAAAAATACTAACATGTATTTTTATTTCTAAATTTTTCCAAAAATATTTTAATTTTTTTTTAATTAAAAATTATTAGTGAAGATACAATGAGGATAAGGCACACCAAATGAAAAAAAGTGTATTAATTTTAAGAAAAATCTTATTTTTCGGTAATCTTATTCAGAAATAAAGTGTTTACATATTCTGATAAAGTCATTTTCTTTCTCTTTGCAATTTTTTTTAGAACTTTATTTACTCCAGTAGAATATTGAATAGCTTTTTTTGGTTTTTCCGCTATAGATTCTGGTAAGCCTAAATCTCTCCCAACTTGTCTTAAAACAAGTTTCCTTAAAGATGTGGGGTTCTTTTCTAATTTCAATTCAAGAGGTAATTTAAGAGCAAACTCTACAATTTCAGAGGTCGCAAAAGGCAGACAAAGATTGACCCCATGGAAATTACATATTTTCATATCTCTCTCAAGATTATTTTTATACATATTTGAAATATCATCAAACATTTTGTGTCTCAAGCTTTCTTGAGAAGATAACAGATATGCAGTGACATATCTTTTATAACCTCCAAAGAGTTCATCAGCACCTTGACCAGCTAATAAAACATCCAATCCATTTTTTGCTGCTTTTTCAGCTATCCAATAAAATGGTATTCCAATACTCACATTAACAGGATTAATATCTTCGATTATCTGAGGAATTTTTGAAACGATTTTTTGAACATCATCATCTGAGTATGTATAAATATTAATAGGAAGATTTAGAATCTCAGCTGCTTTTTTCGCCTCTTCAATTTCAGGCTCGTTTTTCAAACTGACATAAATTAATTCGACTTGTTTTACGTATTTCTTTGCCAGAAAAGCGATTAAACTACTATCTAATCCACCAGAAAAAGCTATGGCACATTTTGCTAAACCACCAATTTGAGAACTCAGAGAGTTTTCTAAAAAATTTAGTAAAATTTTCGAGGCACTCTCCAAAGTTATTGAAACGGGTTCAGAGTCAATAAAATTCTTCACCGATTTAAAATTTAAGCCTGATTGGGTTGCAATTCCGATATTTCCAGGAGGAAATGATATAGGATTGTCGATTTTCAGATTCCACAAAAATTTTTTATTGGATGCAAAAGCGATATGAGTTTCATTTTCACCGTAGTAAAATGGCTGTATCCCAATCGTATCTCTCCCTAAGATAAGTTGGTCTTTTTCTAGAATACCAAATATAAAAGCCCCTTCTTGTCGTAATAATAAATTTTGAGCAACTGTGAGAAGATTTAAGTCAGATTGTTTTTTGGATTCTGTAACCATTATTTTTTGTTTGTTTGAAAAATCCAGATTCCCTGTAAACACAAGAAACGCATTATCTAAAATCTCTATATGAGGTTTTTTTCTCAAAACTTTAGAAGAAAAATAACCTATAACCATTTTGGATTTAATTTCGGATTTGTTAATAAACACAAAATTTTTTTCTGTTAAAATCTTTAAAGGCGTAACTATTTTATATTCTATAGGAACAGTACCGGTAACGGAGTTAAAGTTGGAAAGCAAGCTACTAATTGCATTGTTTCTTTGTTTATCAATAATAGCTATAATTTCTATAATTCTAAATTCGCCTCTACAATAGATTCAATTTTTAGATGGGTAAAACATTAAAGGTTAATCAACATAAGCTTTCTTCGAGGGAATAGTGGTTTGCCTATTTTGCCAATAGATACAGGTCGGTATGGAACACCTGAAATGTTAAAGATATTTGAAGAAGATTCACGAATTCAAAGATTATTAAATGTCGAAGCAGCTTTGGCTTTGGCTCATGCTAAAGTTGGCAACATTCCTCTTTTAGACGCAGAAAAAATTTCAGATATGGCTTCAATTAAGTATGTAAAAACAGCTAGGGTAAAACAAATTGAAAAGGAAATAAAACACGATATCGCTTCTTTAGTTCGTGCTCTAGCTGAAGTTTGTGGACCTAGTGGGGCATATGTTCACTTAGGAGCAACAAGTTACGATATTGTAGATACAGCTAATGCCCTTCAGCTAAAAGATGCTGCTATTTTAATTGAACAAAAACTTTTAGTTTTAAAAAAAATCTTACAAAAAAAGGCTTTAGAATTCATTGACGCCACAATGATGGGCAGAACACATGGACAACATGCTCTTCCAATCACATTAGGATTCAAGTTTGCAGTTTGGGGATACGAGATCATTAGACAAATTGAAAGAATAAAAAATTGTAAAAAGCGAGTTTTTGTGGGAAAAATAAGTGGAGCTGTTGGAACCCAAGCAGGTTTAGGTGAATACGCTGAACGTATTCAAGAACTTGTTATGAAACGACTAAATATTCATGCTGCCGAAATTTCAACGCAAATAGTCCAAAGAGATCGATATGCAGAATTTGTTTTCATATTAGGAATTATTACCTCATCACTTGAGAATTTTGCAACCGAAATTAGAGAGTTACAAAGACCAGAAATTGGGGAACTCTTTGAAGCTTTTGAAGTTGAAAAACAGGTAGGTAGTTCAACAATGCCACATAAAAGAAATCCCGAAACTTGTGAGAGAATTTGTGGGTTATCTCGAATTGTAAGAAGTTTAACTACACCGGCAGTTGAAAATATTGTAACTTGGCATGAAAGAGATCTCACTCAGTCTTCTGCTGAACGATTTATTTTACCTGAAACGTGCATTTTGACAGATTATTTGCTCTACTTGATGATCAAGGTAATAAAGAATTTACGTGTTGATAAAAGTCGAATGCAAAAAAATATGAGTCTTACTCATGGTCGTACTATGTCTGAAGCGGTTATGATGGAATTGGCAAAAAAAGGAGTAAACAGACAAGAAGCACATGAATTACTTAGAAAATTAACTATAAAGAGTGAGATTGAAAAAAAAGAGTTCAAAAAGGTTTTGCTCGAAGATAAGTTTGTTTCAAACATTTTAGATGAAAACGAAATTGATAATTCGTTGAATCCAAAGAATTATTTAGGTACAGCAATTAAGCAGGTCGAAAAATTCTCAAAATTATAAATCAGTATTCTGAAAGAAATCCCTGTTTCCATCCTTTGCCTTTTTCTGTTTTCTCTAACTCTTCTTTAGTTAGAAAACTTCCCACTTGTTCCTTGAGTTTTCTTGCTAATCCAAGCCCAATGAGAGGAAGATCTGTTAAATCATTAAAGGGAGCTAGTTTAATGTCGTTTATTGTGCGATATCCTTTATTAAATAAAATACGTCCACGAACTCGACCCACTCCTTCCAATTGAACAATTGCTAAAAGTTCTTTTTTTATTCCCCTTGAAACTCTTTTATGAAGTTCTGAAGATAAAGTAGATATTTTTTCATTCCCATAAAGTTTTGCTAAATTAGAGGTTGCATGAAGGAGCCATTTTGCGTTTTCGATTGTTCTAAATAGATCACCAGGTTGAATTCCAAATTGTTCTATCAGATTATCCTCACTTTCTTCTTCTATCCAACTTTTCAAAACTTTTGCTGTCTTAAATTCACCTAGGAATTCTTGAAAAGCGATATGATCATCCCACTCTTTAGGAATCGGGGTATAGAATTCGTCTTTATGTTTCTCCATAAGAAAAGCTAACTTGTCTAATTCACGTGAGTAAGGTCTCATTACCGGACCCATATCAGGTGTATGTGTGATCAGATGGAATAAACTCAAACTAGTTAATTTCAAAGGTTCTTGTTGGAGTGCGTCACGGATAATAACACCTGAAAGAGGGTCTATGTATAATTCACTAACTCTTTTCCCTAGTTTTGTTGCTACAATATTGTCCCCATAAAGTTCCAACATTTCTTCGTCATAAAGATATTGAAGAGTCTTTGCAATTAGTCTCTCAATAGCTTTAAGATTATATTGATAGGCATAGAAAGTTTTGCTAAAAAAATCATAGACACCAGTTTGTGTATTTGCAAAACCAGAAGCGATGGTTGATAATACATGGGCACGCATTATTTTTTCAACAGCAAGTTTAGACCATATTTTCTCAGTATCAGAAAGAAGATAAGTATCCATTAAAAAATCGGCTTCTTCAGAAGTTTTAGAGACAAGTATTGCTTCACCAACTTTGTCATATTTGGGTCGTCCAGCTCTACCAGCCATCTGTTTGTAATCTAATACCGGAATTGGATAATTTCCATATCCAGGTGTCCAACGTCTATAATCATTAATTATTACTGTACGTGCTGGAAGATTCACTCCAAAAGCTAATGTTGGGGTAGCTACTAAGACTTTTATTTGCCCCATTCGAAATAAATTTTCAATCAATTTTCGATGAAAACTAACCAAACCGGCATGATGAAAAGCAACTCCATTCTTAACGAGATTTGCTATCGATTCGTTAATACGGTTTCGTTCGCCTGTATTAAGAATTTTATCTGCTTCTTGGAGTAAAGTTCG
>Ga0255055_10000769_pt1 | contig 24321 bp, 22 predicted proteins | sample JV7_2_27_MG_FD_188633 | JGI IMG/M metagenome (GOLD analysis project Ga0255055, IMG submission 188633) | Seawater microbial communities from Jervis Inlet, British Columbia, Canada - JV7_2_27 | ecosystem: Environmental > Aquatic > Marine > Inlet | place: Canada: British Columbia | collected...
CCGAGGACCTCGTCGTCGGGTCCCCGAACACGAGGTCCTCGGCGGCCCGGCCCCCCGCCAGCATGGCAAGCTGGTTCCACAACTGGCTGCGGTGCATGAGATGGCGATCCTCCGTGGGGAGCGCCTGAGTGAAACCGAGGGCCTGGCCCCTGGGAATGATCGTCACCTTGTGGATCGGGTCTCCGCACGGCAGCGTCCACCCCACGAGGGCGTGGCCGGCCTCGTGGTACGCGATCACTCGCTGTTCATCACGACTGAGCACGGCGCTGCGACGCTCCGGGCCTGCCATCACCCTGTCGACGGCGTCCTCCAGGTCGACGTTGCTCACCGTGACGCTGCCCCTTCGCGCGGCGAGCAAGGCGCCCTCGTTGAGGAGGTTGGCGAGGTCTGCCCCGGTGAATCCAGGCGTGCGGCGGGCGACGACCGCGAGGTCGACCTCCGGGTCCAGGGGCTTGCCGACGGCGTGGACCCCCAGAATCTTGGCCCTGCTGTGTAGGTCGGGGAGCCCCACGATCACCTGGCGGTCGAAGCGTCCCGGCCTGAGTAACGCAGGGTCGAGCACGTCCGGCCGGTTCGTTGCCGCGATCACAACCACGCCGGATTCGCCGCCGAAGCCGTCCATCTCGACGAGCAGCTGGTTGAGCGTCTGTTCCCGCTCGTCGTTACCGCCACCGAGACCGATGCCGCGGTGGCGGCCAACGGCATCGATCTCGTCGATGAAGACGATGGCCGGACCCGCCGCTTTGGCTTGAGCGAACAGGTCGCGCACCCGGCTGGCGCCGACACCGACGAACATCTCGACGAAGTCCGAACCGGAGATGGAGAAATACGGTACTCCCGCCTCGCCCGCCACCGCGCGGGCAAGGAGGGTCTTGCCCGTCCCCGGAGGACCGGCGAGGAGCACACCCTTGGGCACCTTGGCCCCCATGGCGGTGTACTTGGCCGGCGACTCGAGGAAGTCCCGGATCTCATCCAGCTCCTCGACCGCCTCATCGAGACCGGCGACATCATCGAACGTCACCTGGGGCTGATCGGCAGAGAATCGCTTTGCCCGGGAGCGCCCGACGCCCAGCAGACCGCGGCCGGAACGCGAGATCCGGGAGATGAAGAAGATCCCGACACCGATGATCAGCAGGAGAGGAAGGAGTCCGAAAACGACTCCCAGCGGTGACGGTCCGGCGCGTTCGACGGTCGTGGTTGCCGACGACCCGAGCAGCAGCGTGGTCAGCTCGCCCTCGAATCCGTCGGGATAGGGCGTCGCGAACGGCACCGGCTCTTCACCGCCGGCCTCGGGAACGAAGGTGCCGACGACGACATCCGAGTCGACCTTGATCTCCGCCTCCAACAGGCGGTCCTGGGCAACGAGAGCCTCGAGCTCATCGAGGGTCACGTCGACCGGGGCTGTGGAAGCGGCCCCGTCGCCGAAGAACACATTGGCCAGGATCACCCCGGCGACGACGATGGAGAGGACCGTCAAGAGACTGCGTCGAATTCGTATGGGGCGCATGGCGGTCATCCCGGTGTGTGGACTGGTGGCTGGTCTGTCTGGAGCGTCGCTGCGGTCAACCTCCGGAAGCGCTGACGACAACGCGAACTGTCGTGCCCCCGGCATTCACTGATTCACGTGGCCGACGCGCGGCGTTCCCCGTCTTGTGAAACAGCGCACAACCTCCCTCAACGGTCTGGCCTCGACCGCGGACCGGATCGGAAGCGACCGATGATCGAAGCACCCTTCGCCCTTGCATTCGGCGCTGGGCTCGTCGCCACACTGAACCCGTGTGGCTTTGCCATGCTCCCCGCCTACCTCTCCTATTTCATGGGATCCAGCCAGGACGAGGATCTCTCTCGCAGCGCCTCGCTGCGCAGGGCCCTCGTCGTCGGCGGGGTGATGTCGGCTTCGTTCCTCCTCGTCTTCGGAGTCACCGGTCTCGCCATCACGCTGGGATTCCGCGCCGTCATCGATTGGATCCCATGGATCGCTCTCGCCGTAGGTGTCCTCATTGCGATTCTCGGAGTCGCCATGCTCTTCGGCTACGAACTCAATGTGGGTTTGCCGAAAGCGAAGAAAGCCGGTTCGGGCAAGGGGCTCCGCTCTGTGTTCGGTTTCGGTATCTCCTACGGACTCGCCTCGCTGTCGTGCACGCTGCCGGTGTTTCTCTCGGTGGTGGCGACCCAGCTCACTGCGTCCAGCCTCGTGTCCGGTGTCTCCACCTTCATCGTCTATGGGCTCGGGATGTCCATGATGCTTGTCGGCATCACCGTGGTGATGGCGTTCGGCAAGCAGACGATCGTGCACCGTCTCCGCAACTCTGCCCGGTACATCAACCGCATCTCTGGTGCGGTGCTCGTACTGGCGGGCGGCTACATCGTGTGGTTCTGGGGAACGACCCTTGCTTCGGGGGCGGGGGCGCTCAACAACTCCGGGGCGTTCCGCATCTTCGAGACGTTGTCACAGCGTGGCACCGAGATATTCGGTCAGAATGCACTGCTGTGGGGCTTCCTCTTGGGCGGGCTCATTGCCGCCACGGCAGGCTACGCATTCTTCAAGGACCGCGTCTCGGGCAACGGCCCCGATGCAGACTCGAACGATGACGATCCGGCTCCGCAATCGCATCGTCGCCTCGTCAAGACAACGGCGGCGGTCACAGTCTTGGTGGTGGCGGTCGGCGTGTTCTTCCTCACCAATGGTTCGTCTGACGACGCCACGATGGCGCTGGCCGCCGAGAACGAAACCGGAACGGTCGCTGGAACGGCCACCGCCCCGGCCGGGGACCCGGCGCCAACGGACACGTTCGTACGTTTCGACGGCACCGAAGCGACACTGGCCGACTATCGGGGGACCCCTCTCGTCGTCAACTTCTGGGCATCGTGGTGCCCCTCGTGCGTTGCCGAGTTGTCGGCGGCGATCCGCCCCGCCCAGGACCGCTTCGGCGACCAGGTCGCCTTCCTCGGCGTCAACCTCCAGGACGATCGGGCCGACGCCTTGGAATTGGTTGAGGAGACCGGAGTCCAGTTCGACCTCGTCGAGGACCCCGATGGCACCCTGTACACCCGTTTCGATGCGATCGGGATGCCGTTCACAGCTTTCATCGCCGCCGATGGATCGATCATCGACACCCACAACGGTCCGCTTACCGAGGGTCAGCTCGCCGACAAGATCACCGAGCTCCTTGCCGTCGGCTCCGCCGAGTCCGCACCGAGGACCGGACCGACAGCAGCCGGGCCCGCAACCACCACCGCACCCGATCATGAGGTGCCGGTACCGCCCACACCGCCCGAGGTGATCGTCGACCCGAACCCGGACCTCCCCTCGACCCTCGCCCGGCTGGCGGGATGGAACACCGACTGGGGCCGCCGCACCATCGACCTCGAGGAACTGATTGCAGGTATCCCGTCATCGGATCCCCGCGACATCATCCCGCCCCTCGACTCCCCCGAATACGAGAGCGTGACCACGGCCGCCGAATGGCTCGAAGGACGCGAACCCGGTGTCCTCGTGGAAATCGAAGACGACGTCCGGTTCTTCCCGCTGCGGATCATGACGTTCCATGAGATCGTCAACGCCACCATCGCCGACCGCCCCGTCGTGGTCACGTTCTGCCCCCTCTGTAACACCGCCGTGGTATTCAACCCCACGGTCGACGGCGACCTGCTTCGCTTCGGCGTGTCGGGCCTGCTGCGGTTCAGCGACCTCGTGATGTGGGACTCCACCACCGAGACGCTGTGGCAGCAGATCACCGGCGAAGCGATCGTCGGCGAGTTGGCAGGCACCCAGCTGGAGCTGCTGCCGTCGGCGGTCATCGGATGGGACGAGTTCCGCACCTCGTTTCCCGAGGGACGGGTCCTCAGTCGCCAGACCGGATATAGCCGCAGCTACGGCACGAACCCCTACGTCGGATACTCGTCGAGCAGCCGCCCCTTCCTCTTCGACGGCGAACTCGACGACCGATTCCCCGCCCTCGAGCGGGTCGTGGGAGTCACCGTCGGCGACGCCGACAAGGCGTTCCCCTTCAGCGTGATCTCCGGTCCCCGGGTCGTCAACGACAACGTGGGCGGTGTCCCGGTTGCGATCTTCTGGGGCGGGGACACCGCAGACGCTCTCGACACCTCGAACATCGCAGACGGACAGACGATCGGTACCGGGATCGCCTTCGATCGCCGGGTGGGCAGCGTCGTGCTCACCTTCGATGCCAACGGTGACGACACGTTCACCGATGCCGAGACCGGATCGACGTGGGATCTGCTCGGGCGGGCAACCGACGGACCGCTCGCCGGGGAACAGCTCGACACGGTGGTGCACCGCAACGACTTCTGGTTCGCCTGGGCCGCCTTCAACGTCGGTGACCCCGTCTACGGCTCCTGATCGGGGATCCGGCTCTCAGTCGCCGAGACCACCGGGATCGTCCGGCACATCGACGGCATGGCCCTGGAGAATCTCCAACGGGATCAGTTCGAGAGCACGCTCATGCGTGGACGCCAGCACCACCGGCGCCGCCGCCCCTTCGTGATGGGCGCGCAGCCAGTTGAGGGCGGTCACACACCAGCGATCCCCGGGCTGCAGCCCGGGAAAGTAGAAACGCGGCATCGCCGTGGTGAGGTCGTTGCCGATGCGCCGTTGATGCTCGAGGAACTCCGCAGTCACCACGGCGCAGACCGTGTGGCTACCGACGTCTTCGCTCCCCGTGTGACAGGAGCCATCCCGGTAGAACCCGGTGAGCGGGTCGATACCGCACGGCTCGAGAGGCTCCCCCAGGACGTTGCGTTCGGTCACGCCGTGATTGTGGCGTCACCACAGAGGTAACCGGCGAACCGAATGGCGGGACCCGGCACGGTCCCGCCACCAGATCCAGTTCTCTGTGCCTCAGCCGCTCAGACCGGCAACGAACGCCGCCTCATATCCGGCAACGAAGCTGCCGCACCGCTCGCTGAGTGCATAGCCGGCAATGCTCGTCGGCGATGAGCCCGCCGAGCTGCAGGCCTCGGCGTATCCGTCTGGATCTTCGGTCCGGGCGAATCGTGTCAGGGGTCCCTCTATTGCCCCATAGTTGGGCAGGCCCATTCGCGTGATGATTCCATCTACGACCGTGAAGTCCAGGCCCGTCGCACCTTCGAGGCCGAGGGCTTCGGTGCCGGCCGTGACCCATGCCCAATCGCATATCGCCGTCCCCGGAGCCGACCCCGGCACGCATGCCGCTTCCATACGGCCGTCGAACTGGCTCGACCATTCGATCAACCCGCCGAGTTGGATGGGGCCGAGCGGCACGGTCACCTCGGGATCTACGAGCGCCATTGCCGCCTCGGCATTTCCCACGTTCCATTCGTCGAAGAACGACTCGACGACCTCGATGGCTGGGTCGCCCGCCACCTCGGTGTCGCCTGCGGCCCTCGCCAGCAACAGTGCTCCACCGACCACGAGCACTGCCAGGGCGGCGATCGCGGCGACCGTCCAGCGTCGGCGCTGTTGCGGAGTGCGCTCCGTCGTCGTCGGCGGTTGGGTACGTGTATCCATGATTCCCTCCTCGATATCGCGAAGGGCAGCGTGGAGATCGACGTCGGACGCCATGTACTGCACCGGGTTTGGCACCGGGTTGGTGGCCACCAGCCGCTCGTAGGCGCGTTCGGTCGTGCTCATCCTGTCCCTCCTTCCCTTGCGACTCGGGGGGTCACGTCGGTCTTGTTCTCGATTCGCTTCAGTTCGGCTCTCAGTCGGTGCTTCGCCCTGGTCAGACGTTTCTCGGCGGCATCGCTAGAGATGTCAAACCGGACGGCGATCTCTCGCGAGGTGAGGCCCTCCCATGCAGAGAGGAGGAGCATCTCACGGTCGTTGGGTCGCAAGCGCTCGACGGCATGAATGACGGCCGCGTCCTCTGAGTGGCGAACGACCTGCACCTCGGGACTGGGTTCGCGCCAGACCGTGAAGCGCCGCACCTTCTCCATGAGTCCGGAGCGGCGCCGCAATCCCCTGCGATAGTTTGCGATGGTCTTCGCCGCGATCGCATACAGCCACGGCAAGACGAACTCGGCCTCAGGTGTTGTCTTCCGCCTCCGCCAAGCCACGGCAAAGACGTCAGAGACGAGATCCCGGCCATCGTCGCGGTGGACCCGGCGCAGGCAGTATCCCAGGACCGCCGCATGGTGCTCTGTGTACATGGCACGAAACGCCGTCTGCTCGTCGGGGACCATGAACCTCCCTCTCAGGACTCTATCTGTCCGGACGTTGCCCGAACCGGACAGATAACCGGTGACACGGGGGTGTCCACGAGCGAAGGGTCCGTTCCTACGAACGGGCCCTTCGCAGCGAAGGTCGGATCAGGCCGCAGCGACGATCTCAGAGCTGTCGCAAACTGCCGCCCTCGCCGACTGGCGACACCGGATCTTTGAACCTCTACAGGCACCGGGCAGCGCCTGTAATGTCGCCTCCATGGTCCGATTCGAAAGGACCGACGTCCGCGAGGCCCCGGTCGCGTGGGCCGATCGGTCGGTGACCCTCGTGAGCCGCGTGTGGATTGCCTCGGCAGACACTCGCTGGTTCGCGTTGGGCGGCTCCTATCGCCGGCCGGTCCGCGTCGAGGTGACGGGTGCCGACGTCGAGGACATCCCGATACGCGACCACGTCATGGTTACCAAACTCGCCGCCGCGGCGGTGTTGGTCGCCACCGCACTGATCTGGAGGATCCGAGAGTGACAGAGAACGCCGTCGAGGACGTCATCGATCGAGCAGCGACCCGAACCGTCGATGCCCTGACCGCCATCTTTGGTGAGGCGTCGCCGGGGACGGTGTTCTCGGCGCCCGAGCGTGTCGGCGAAGACCTGGTCATCACCGCGGTCGCCTGGGAACGTGCCGGCGGGTTCGGCTTCGGCGGCGGCAACGGAGTCGAAGGTGACGGCGGCGGCGGCGGCGGAGGTGGAGGAGCATCGCAGGGGCGGCCGGTGGCGGTGGTACGGATCGGTCCCCACGGTGTCGAGGTCAAACCCGTACTCGACTTCACCAAGATCGGGATCACGTTGATCGTCACCGCCCTCGGCGTGTGGAGAGCCCTGCGGTAGCCACCCGCAGCCACACGCGTCCCCGAGTAGGGCCGACGGCTGGCGCGCGGGGAGGATCCCACGATCAGAACGGTAAGTGGCGTCGGTGGAGTTCGAGGTTCGAACTACCCATCGGGCCTCGATGTCTTCATGAGCCTCATGTCTGTCGTTCTGGTGGGTGGATTCTTCTTCGACCTGTGGGCGCACACACATGGCCGGGTGGATGAGACATTCTTTGAGACGCACGAACTTCCGTAGACGTACCTGGTCCCAGCTGTGAAGGCATCGGTAGGTGAGCCGCTCAGGTTCCACGACCTCCGCCACACCCACGCAGCCATCCTCATCGCCCAAGGAGAACACCCCAAAGTCATCCAACTCCGCCTCGGTCACTCCTCGATCCAGGTCACGCTCGACACCTACGGACACCTCTTCGAAGGCATCGACCAAGCCGCCGCCGACCGCCTCAACACCATCTTGAGCGAAACCATTAACGACCGTACAAAACGCCGCACCCGCAACACCGGCCACGGACTCACCCGATAGACAACCTCAGACACACCGAACGCTCGTCGCTCTTCGTTCGGGCGAGGACATCCTCGACGAGGTCCTCACGGCGCAGTCCGGTCTCTGATCCAGTCTGCAAGTACCTCGATCTCATCATCGTCACCGGATCCAGCTGCAAGCTCGAGGATGACCTGCGCGCTGGCCTTGCCGTACTCATCGCCGGCGGGCGGGGTCCAGGTGAGTCCGTTGCGGAGACAGAACTCAATCATGCAAACGAACCCGACCCGTTTGTTGCCGTCAGGCAACGGATGGTTCTTCACGATGCGGGTACACAACACCGCAGCCTTCGTCGCAAGGTCCGGGTAGAACTCGACGCCACCAAATGACGCATCAGGCGCATGCAGCGCCGACTCCGCAAGATCGAGACGCGCTACCCAGGCAATATCCTCGCCGGGCTCCTGGAGTACGAGCTCAGAAATCGCCAAGAAGTCGGCGAGGTCAAGGTACGCGACGCTCACTCAGCGAGCCGCTCGAGCACCCGCTGGTTCTGTTCGATGATGGACCGGATCCTCGCCTGGAACGCCGGGTCCTTGCGCCGATCCTCGATCCGATCCGCAACCGCTAGGCGAATCTCCTCTGCGATTGAAACGCCGTCAGCAGCGGCCACGGCTTCGAGGTCCGAGGCCTGATCAACATCGAGACGGACGGTGAAGGCTTTCTGTTCCATACCGGTACGGTATCATGCATCACGGTATCATGCAACATACTTCCGGGTCGCCGTGAGAGTCTCGCTCGTCGCCAAAGGTCAACATCACGCCGAGCGACGCGACCCCAACCAGTCCCCTTCACTCCAACTTCTCGCGGACTCTACGCGGACTCTCAGACGAAACGGAACTTCAGAACCGACGCGACACGCGACCCCCGAACGCGACGAAACCCCAGCTAACGCTGGAGTTCCATCACTCTCTCTCCGGTGGAGCTGAGGGGATTCGAACCCCTGACCCCTTGACTGCCAGTCAAGTGTCGACACGATGACATTGTCGGTCCACACCGGCCTCCTCGTCCGTTCTCATTCCTACTGCTCTTTCGTCCGCACCAGGCATCCGACGTAGCCTGAATCAATGTCCGGCGCCGCTCGCCTGCGTCGTCCAGTCCACGTCCACGCATCCAAGAATCACCATCCCAACAATCGGAGCCAACGCATGAATCCGCTCGACACACTCCACGAACTCGGCCAGTCTGTCTGGCTCGACTACATCCGCCGCGACCTCGTCATCGGCGGCGACCTCGCTCGTCTCATCGGTGAGGGCATTCGCGGGGTCACCAGCAACCCGTCCATCTTCGAGAAGGCCGTCGCCGCCGGCGACGACTACGACGCCGACCTGACCAGTTTCATTGCCGCCGACTCCTGCATCGATCCTCCTGCGCTCTTCGAACGGATCGCGGTCACGGACATCCAACTGGCCGCCGACGCGCTGCGGCCCGTGTACGAGGCGACCGACGGCGGCGACGGATACGTCAGCCTCGAAGTATCACCGAACCTGGCCCGGGACACCGCCGCAACCACGGCAGAGGCCCGGCGCTCATGGAAGGCGGTGAGCCGCCCCAACCTCATGATCAAGGTGCCGGCCACGACAGAGGGGATCCCCGCCGTCGAGCAACTCATCTCAGAAGGCATCAATGTCAACGTGACGTTGCTTTTCTCCCTCGACGACTACGAACAGGTCGCCCAGGCCTACCTCCGCGGCCTCGCCGCCGCGGCCGATCCCTCGCGGGTTGCCTCGGTGGCGTCCTTCTTCGTGAGTCGCGTCGATACCGCGGTCGACCGCCTGCTCGAGGACATCGGCACCCCCGCCGCCCTCTTCCTCCGCGGCACGATCGCGGTGGCCAACGCCAAGCTCGCGTACCGGCGCTATCAGGAGCTCTTCGAAGGTCCCGATTTCGACGAGCTGCGGAGTCGCGGAGCCAGACCCCAACGGGTGCTCTGGGCAAGCACCGGCACCAAGAACCCCGCCTACTCCGACGTCCTGTACATCGAAGAGCTGATCGGCCCCAACACCGTCAATACGGTCCCACCCGCGACACTGTCGGCCTACCGCGACCACGGCACCGCACGCGGCAACACCCTCACGGAGGACGTTGACGCAGCCTCAGACGCCATCGCACAGCTCGGGGTCGTCGGTGTCGACCTCGCGGCCGTGACGGCCGATCTCCAGGAACAGGGCGTCGAGGCATTCATGAACTCGTTCCACACGCTGCTGCACGCCCTCTACGAGAAGGGCTCCAAGCTCCGCAGCGGGATCCCGACCGATCAGGTCCTCAGCCTCGGCAGCCACGCTGCGGCGGTCGACTCCCGCCTCGAAGCCTGGGAGGACACCGCCTTTGTCGAGCGGTTGGCAGCGAAAGACCACCGCCTCTGGAGCGCGGACCCGGTGCCGGAGATCAAGGACCGCCTCGGCTGGTTCACCCTTCCCGAGACCATGCAGGATTCCCTCGACGACTTCGTGGAATTCGCCGACCGCGTACGCGCCGACGGCATCGAGCACGTCATCCTCCTCGGCATGGGGGGATCGAGCCTCGCCCCTGAGGTCTATCAGCGCACCTTTGGAAACCGTCCCGGATACCCCGAGCTGATCACCCTCGACAGCACGCATCCCGACGCGGTGAAGGCGGTACAGGCACGCATCGATCCGTCGACGACTCTGTTCGTGGTGGCGAGCAAGTCGGGGACCACCATCGAGCCCCTCTCATTCTTCCGCTACTTCTGGGACGCGGTCTCGACCGTCAGCGAGCATCCCGGCGACCATTTCATCGCAGTCACCGACCCCGGGACACCGCTCATCGAGCTGGCACGCGAGCACGGATTTCGCCGGGTCTTCGAGGCGACTCCCGATGTTGGAGGCCGCTACTCGGCGCTGACCGCATTTGGATTGGTCCCGGCCGCCCTCATCGGAGTCGACATCCACCGGCTCACCGATCGGGCATGGCGCATGGCGGAAGCCAGCGCATTCTGCGTCCCCGAGTCCCACAACCCCGCCCTCCTCCTCGGAGCGGCACTGGGAGAGCTGGCGAAAGTCGGGATCGACAAAGCTTCCTTCCTCGTGTCGCCGTCGCTCGCCGCCTTCCCCAGCTGGGCGGAGCAACTCATCGCCGAGAGCACCGGCAAGGACGACACCGGCATCCTCCCCGTCGCCGACGAGCCAGCAGGCCCACCCGATGCATACGGCGATGACCGCCTCTTCATCTACCTGTCGTACGTCGGCGACGTCGACGACCAACAGAGCGCCCAGGTCGATGCCCTGGAAGCAGCCGGTTTCCCCGTCGCCCGCATCCGTCTGTTCGAGAAGGAGGATCTGGGCGCCGAGATGTTCCGGGCGGAGTTTGCCGTAGCGGCCGCCAGCGCGGCGCTCGGCATCCATCCCTTCAATCAGCCAGACGTCCAACACGCCAAGGAACTGGCCCGTCGCGCCATGGAGGGGGACCTGGATACTGATGGTGTCCACGAGGTCCATATCGACGATCACGAGGCATTGGCCCCAGCAATCGCGGATTGGCTCGGTGCAGCTCGACCCGGTGACTACATGGCGGTGCAGGCCTATCTGGCGCCCGACACCGCCACCACCGATGCGCTGGCACGGATCCGGACCGGGCTGCGCGATCGGACGAGGTTGGCCACGACCGTGGGGAGCGGGCCGCGTTTCCTGCACTCCACGGGCCAGTTCCACAAGGGAGGGCCGAACACCGGACTCTTCCTCCAGTTGGTGGGCACGCCCTCCAGCGACCTGGAGGTGCCGGGAGCCGGCTACACGTTCGGTGACCTCATCACCGCTCAGGCGCTCGGCGATTACCAGGCGCTGCGTGCCCGCGACCGGCGCGTGCTCCGGATCCATCTCGGCAGCGACCCCGGAAACGGATTGGCAGTTCTCGAGGAGGCGCTCGGTGCCTGACGTCAAGGTGCTGTTCTTCGATGTGGGCGGCGTGTTGTTGACCAACGGCTGGGACCGCCGGTCCCGCAGGCTGGCGTGCGAGACCTTCGATCTCGACTGGGAGGATTTCCAGGACCGCCACGAGTTCGTCTCCCCCGAGTTCGAAACCGGAAGGCTCACGATGGCGGAGTACCTGCGCCGGACCGTCTTCTACCGGCAGCGCGAGTTCACCGAGGCGGAGTTCGTCGGGTTCATGAAACAGCAGTCGGCGGCCATGCCCGACTCGCTGGCCGTGCTCGGCGAGCTCACGAACTCTGGCGAGTACCTGCTGGCCACCCTCAACAACGAATCACGCGAACTCAACGACTACCGGATCGAGACCTTCGGACTACGCGGCTACTTCTCGATGTTCCTCTCGTCGTGCTATCTCGGCATGAAGAAGCCCGACGAGGAGATCTACCGGGTGGCCGTCGACATCACGCAACATCAACCCGAGCAGTGCGTCTTCATCGACGACCGGGAACTGAACCTGGAGTGCGCCAACCTGGCGGGCATCCACCCGATCCATTTCAACAATGCCGACCAGCTGCGCACGTCGCTCGGTGAGGTCGGCGTCGCCGTATGACGAAGGAGAACAACATGGACGTTGGCATGGTCGGTCTCGGCAAGATGGGGGCCAACATGGCCGAGCGCCTCGTCAAGGGAGGTCACCGCGTCGTCGGCTTCGACCTCGACGCCGCGTCGGTGCAGGCGGTCGTCGGCCGTGGCGCCGAAGGCGCCGGTTCGCTCGAGGAACTCGTGAACGCGCTCCCCACCCCGCGAGTCTTCTGGATCATGGTGCCGGCAGGCCGGCCGGTCGACGCCACAATCGAGGCACTTCTGCCGTTTCTCGACGCCGGGGACATCCTCATCGACGGCGGCAACTCGAACTACAAGGACACGCTGCGCCGCGCCGAAGCCTGCCGTTCCGGCGGACATCATCTCGTCGACGTCGGCACGAGCGGCGGGATCTGGGGCCTCACCGAGGGCTACTCCATGATGGTGGGAGGCGACGCCGACATCGTCGAGCGCCTGCGCCCCATCTTCGAAACCCTGGCGCCGGCCCCCGACAAGGGGTGGGGCCGCACCGGCAGCTCGGGTGCCGGCCACTACGTGAAGATGGTCCATAACGGCATCGAATACGGCCTCATGCAGGCGTACGCGGAGGGCTTCGCCCTCATGGAGGCCAAGAAGGACTACGGCTTCGACCTTGCCCAGATCGCCGAGATCTGGCAGCACGGCAGCGTTGTTCGCTCCTGGCTCCTCGACCTCATCACCAACGCTCTCGAGGACAACCCGACGATGGACGGGATCGCGCCGTGGGTTCCGGACTCCGGAGAGGGCCGCTGGACCGTTTTCGAGGCGATCGACCTCGACGTCGCCGCCCCGGTCATCTCGCTGTCGCTCATGCGCCGGATCGGGTCGCGGGACCAGGTCGATTATGCGGACCGCCTCCTCTCGGCGACGCGCAACCAGTTCGGTGGCCACGAGATCAAGCGAGAGTCATGACGGTGGCCACCGTCGATCGTCATCTCTTCGTCATCTTCGGCGGAACGGGTGACCTGGCGCGCCGCAAGCTCATCCCGTCGCTCTACCGCCTGATCACCGAGAACGACATCGCCGACCGCTGCATCGTGCTCGGCGTGGCACCGAGCGACCTCGACGACGATGCCTACCGGGCCTGGGCTCGCGATGCCCTCGTCGCCTCCGGCGGGGAGGACGATCTCGAGGCGTGGTGCGACGACAACGTCTACTTCCAACGGATCGGGCGGGATGCAGGGTCCTACGATCGCTTGCGGCGTCGGATCGAGGAGATCGAGTCCGATCGCGGCCTCCCCGGCAATCGAGCGTTCTACCTGGCGCTGCCTCCTCCAGTGTTCCCAGACGCCATCAAAGAACTCGGTGACGCTGGGCTGGCGGCCGGTCCCGGCTGGACGCGGCTCGTCATCGAGAAGCCGATCGGAACCGATCTGGCCTCGGCACGAGAACTGAACGCCGTCGTGCATCGCCACTTCGATGAGACCCAGGTGTATCGGATCGACCACTACCTGGGCAAGGAGACTGTGCAGAACCTCCTGGCATTCCGCTTCTCCAACCCCATGTTCGAGAGCGTGTGGAACCGCGACCGGGTCGAGTCCGTGGAGATCACCGTCGCCGAGGACCTCGGCATCGGGACCCGTGCCGCTTATTGCGAATCGTCGGGGGCGTTGCGAGACATGGTGCAGAACCACCTGACACAGGTGCTCGCCCTCGTCGCCATGGAGCCGCCGCTGTCGTTCGACGCCGAGCAGATCCGCAACGAGAAGGTGAAGGTGATCGAGGCAATCGCGCCGATTCGGCGCGAGAACGTCGTCTTCGGCCAGTACGACTCGGGCATCATCGACGGCGCCGCGGTGCCCGGCTACCGGGACGAAAAGGGCGTCGCTCCCGACTCGTTGACACCGACGTTCGTCGGGATCGAGCTCGAGATCGACACCTGGCGCTGGCAGGGAGTGCCGTTCTACCTCCGCACCGGCAAGCGGCTCCCCAAGCGGCTGACCCAGATTGCCGTCACGTTCCAGCGCCCGCCGTTGTGCATCTTCCACGGGCACCGAGATTCCTGCGTGGTGGATTCCGACGTCCTCCTCATCACGCTGCAGCCCGACGAGGGGTTCACCCTGCACTTCAACGTCAAGGCCCCGGGGCAGGCGATGATGCTCGATTCTCAGGCGCTGCGGTTCAGCCACAGCGAGGCGTACGGGAGGCTCCCCGATGCCTACCAAACCCTGATCCTCGATGTCATCGATGGCGACCAGACGCTTTTCGTGCGTGCCGACGAGGTCGACGCATCGTGGCGTCTCTACGACCCCCTCCTCGACTACCGGCCGGAGCCACACCGCTACACGGCGGGATCGTGGGGACCGGCCGCCATGGATCAGGGTGTGGCGCTGGGCGGAGACGCCTGGATGGGCCGCTAGACGAGTCGCAGCAGATCGCTCTGTGCGAAGAGCGGACCCACCTCGACACTGAGGAACCTGGCATACAGCTCGGGCGGCACGCTGATGTCGGCGAGGTACAGCTCACCGACATGGGCGGCGACGCCCGGCGCACGGAGCCCTTCTTTGGGGAGGGCCAGGGTCATGGTTGCCGTCGCGACGATGGCGGGCTCGAACACCGTGCCGGTCGTCGCATCGACACCGGATGGGGCATCGAGCGAGAGCACCGCGGCCGATTGCTCGTTCGCCCACCGGATCAGACCACCCGCTTTGCCCCGCGGTGCACCCCGCAGGCTGTAGCCGATGACCCCGTCGAGGACGACGTCCGGGGTGGTGGCTGCGGTCACCGTGTCGGCCGCAGCGACCGTCATTCCCATCCGCCGCACGAGGTCGAGTTGGCGCCCGGGTACCGGGGTGAATTCGTCGTCGGGCTTGGTGACGAAGACTTCGACGGCGGCCCCGTAGTTGTGGAGTCGGCGGGCCGCCACGAGCGCACCGCCTCCGTTGCCGCCGGTGCCGGCGAGCACGACGACCCTTCGCCGTCGCGGGTCACCCTCGAGGAACCGGCTGCGGGCGAGGTGTGCCAGGTTGCGGCCGGCATTCTCCATCATTCGCACGAGGTCGATGCGGTAGTCCTCCATCATTGCTCGATCGACCTCGATCATCTGCTCGGTCGTCAGGTACGGGACATCGGCTGCAGTCACCTCCGGGATCATCGTCGGCCTTTCTTGTCTTGGAGCAGGGTGGCGACGAGCCCCGTCCAGCCCGTCTGATGGGACGCCCCCAGCCCGGCCCCCGTGTCGCCATCGAAGTACTCGTAGAAGAGGACGAGGTCCTTCCAGTGGGGATCGTCTCGATACCGATCGTCGGCGCCGTGGGCAGGTCGCGCTCCCGCACCGTCGGGGAGAAACAATCCCACGAGTCGCCGCGACAGGTCGTCGGCGACCTCATCGAGGTTCATCATGACCCCCGAGCCGGTGGGCATCTCCACCTCGAGATCGTCTCCGTAGTACCCGTGGATCTCGCGCAGCGCCTCGATGATGAGGAAGTTGATCGGAAACCACACCGGGCCCCGCCAATTCGAGTTGCCTCCGAACACCCCTGCCGTGGACTCGGCGGCTTGGTAATCGATCGCGAACGTCTCGTCGCCAAAGGTCAGGCGGTACGGCTGATCTGCATGGATCTTCGACAGCGACCGGATGCCGTGCGGCGAGAGGAACTCGTCCTCGTCGAGCATGTACCGGAGCAGGGAGACCACCCGATCTCGCGACAGGATCGAAACGAGATAGCGGCCGCCCGATCCTGGTTTCTCCTCGGCCGACCCCGGCTCCTCTTCGACCACGAGATGCGAGCGCATCTCGGGCCGGTTGTCGAGGAACCACCGGGTCCGCCGCTGGAATTCGGTCAGGCCCTCGACCCGGTCGCTGTTGGCGACGTCCACGGCCAGCAGCGGCATCAACCCGACAACCGAGCGCACCTTCAATTGAGTCGACGTGCCGTCGGGCAGGTGCAGGACGTCGTAGTAGAAGCCGTCCTCGGGGTCCCACAGACCGTGGCCCCCCTCGACGTCTGCCATGGCGGCGGCGATCGCCAGGAAATGCTCGAAGAACTTCGTGGCGAGGTCCTGGTAGACCGGATCGTCCTTGGACAACTCGAGAGCGATCTTCAACATCTCCAATGTGTAAAACCCCATCCAGGCGGTCCCGTCCGATTGGTCGATGTGCCCACCCGTCGGGAGTGCCGCGCTGCGGTCGAAGATGCTGATGTTGTCGAGACCCAGGAATCCACCCTAGAACACGTTGTTGCCGTCGGCGTCTTTCATGTTGACCCACCACGTGAAGTTCAACAGCAGCTTGTGGAAGACCGCTTCGAGGAAGTGGATGTCCCTCGTCTCGCTCCGTTCGGCGTCGATCTCGAACACGCGCCGGGCCGCCCAGGCGTGGACCGGTGGGTTGACGTCGCCGAAGGCCCATTCGTAGGCCGGGATCTGCCCGTTGGGGTGCATATACCACTCCCGGGTCATGAGGCGCAGCTGGCGCTTGGCGAACTCAGGATCCAGCAGTGCCAACGGCACGGTGTGGAACGCGAGATCCCAGGCCGCGAACCACGGATACTCCCAGGCATCGGGCATGGAGATGATGTCGAAGTTGTTGAGGTGCTCCCAATCGCGGTTCCTGCCCTCGCGTCTCTTCTCGGACGGCGCCGGCGCCGAAGGGTCCCCGCGGAGCCATTGCCGCACGTCGTAGTAGTAGAGCTGCTTCGACCAGATCATGCCGGCGAATGCCTGACGCTGCACGGCACGTTCCTCGATACTCAGATTGGGATCGAGGAGGGCCTCGTAGAACGCATCGGCCTCCTCTCGCCGCAGCGTCAGGAGCCGGTCGAAGTCAACGAACGGCGAAGCCTGGGGAGCGGCGGTGAGACGGAGTCGGATGGTGCGGGTCTCGCCAGGTTCCAGCTCCAGGCGATAGACGGCGGCCTCCTTGGTCCCGCGGCGGGCTGGATTCACAGCATCGGCCTCGTCGTCAACGATGAAACGGTGAAAGGAGTCCTTGACGTACGGTGTCTCGAGCGGCCAGTCGAAGAGCCGTTGGCCGTTGGTCTCGTTCTCGGTGAAGATCAGCTCCTCGGCTCCTTCTGCGTAGAGGAAGGAGCGGCCCGCGGTTGGATGCTCGGCGACCACCGTGGCGGCCCCGTCGACGGGATCCTCGGCGAACAACACCGGGCGGCCGGGTACGTCGCCCATCGGGCCCGCTGGGTAGCCCCAGCTCCAGGTGTTCCGAAACCACAGGGTCGGGAGCAGGGTGAGCGGGGCGCGCCCTTCTCCACGGTTCGACACATCGATCCGGATGAGGATGTCCTCCTCGTCGGCCTTGGCGTAGGCGACGGAGACGTCGAAGTAGCGGGACTCGTCGAAAGCGCCTGTGTCGACAAGTTCGTACTCCGGGTCGTGGGCCGTTCGCTTCCGGTTCTCGGCGACCAGTTCGGCGTAGGGGAACTCGGCCTGAGGGTACTTGTAGAGCATCCGCAGGTAGCTGTGTGTGGGCGTGGCGTCGAGGTAGTAATACTCCTCTTTGACATCCTCGCCGTGGTTTCCCTCGGGGCCGGACAAGCCGAAGAGCCGTTCCTTGAGGATCGGGTCCTTGCCGTTCCACACCGCGAGCGCAAAGCACAGGTACTGCTCGCGGTCGCTGATCCCGGCGAGGCCGTCCTCGTTCCAGCGATAGGCGCGGCTGCGGGCTTGATCGTGGGGCACGGCATCCCAGGCCATGCCGTGCTCGCTGTAGTCCTCGCGGACGGTTCCCCATGCCCGTTCGCTCAGATACGGGCCCCACCTCTTCCAGTCGGCCCGGCCCGCTGCGTCGTCGGCCAGCCTGGTGTCTTCAGCCGTCGTCATGGATCGATCCACTCCCGCGTCACCGGTCTCTCGATCGAACACCGCGGGACCGCACCTGCTTCCGTGAGGCTCCTCATTCCCGGTGCTGGCGGTGGATCCGCACCACCTCGGCCACGCTCCAGGCTTGGGCGATCGCCGCTCGCGGATCATGTGGCGGGTCGCCTTCGGCACACTCGGCGATGCTTCCCATCCCATACTCGTCGAGATGGGCGACCAGCGGCTCGAGCATCCGCTCGATCGCGCCCCGGTCCCGGTAGACGCGGAAGTGGGCGTCGGCAAACGGGCCGATCAGCCACGGCCACACCGTTCCCTGGTGATACGCGGCGTCGCGTTCTATCGGTCCGCCACGGTACCGGCCTTGGTAGCCGGGTTCGTCGGGTCCCAGGGTGCGCAGTCCGAGCGGAGTGAGCAGCGAGGCGGCACAGGCATCGACGACTTCGCGTTGCCAATCGGCATCGAGCGGGCTGTGCGACAGCGACACGGCGAACAGCTGGTTGGGCCGCAGCGCCGGGTCGTTCCCTTCCGGACCGTCGATGACATCGAAGCAGAAGCCCCGCTCGGCGTTCCAGAAGCGCTCGAACCCGGCTCGGGCCTTGTCTGCGGCCGCGGCGAATGGCGCCGGATCCTCACCAACGACCGCGGCGAGACCGGCCATGACGCGCAATGCGTTGTACCACAGGGCATTGACCTCGACGGGTTTGCCGATGCGCGGGGTGACCACCCAATTGCCAACCTTGGCATCCATCCAGGTGAGTTGAACACCAGGCTCGCCACCGCTGAGCAGCCCGTCGGCCGGATCGACACGGATGCCGTACCGCGTCCCGGCGGTGTGGCGGTCGACGATCTCGCGCAGCACAGGGAAGAGCTCTTCGACGAGGCGCCGGTCGCCGGTCGCCTTGTGATAGGCGCGGACCGCCTCGAAGAGCCAGAGGGTGGCGTCGATCGTGTTGTACTCGGGCCGGTCGTCGTCGTCCGGGAACCGGTTCGGCAGCATGCCGCCGTCAACATGGCCAGCGAAGGTAGCCAGGATCTGGGCTGCCTCTGCGTGGCGTCCGGTGGCGAGCGTGAGCCCGGGCAGGGCGATCATCGTGTCCCGTCCCCAGTCACCGAACCAGTGGTATCCGGCAATGACGGTGGTGCCGTCGACGCCCTCGGTCGCACGGCGGACGATGAATTGGTCGGCGGCGAGGACGAGTTGGCTCATGCCGTCGTGATCGTCTTCGATGCCGGCGATCTCCACGAGCCGCTGCTCGTAGCCGATCCGCCGCTCGAGGGATGCCTCGCCGTCGAGCAAGGGGTTCGTCTCGGAAGTGGCGACAAGTGTGACCGAGCGACCGGGCTCGAGGACCGCATCGACGTGCGCCGCGTAGAGGTTGTCGTCACGGTCGTCGAGACCGCGAAGGGCCTCGAGGCTCAGGAGATAGTCCCGATACCACTCGTGACGGGGTGTGATCGTGGCCCGACCGCTCCTGATCGAGAACGGCACCGCCCCGTCGAACGCCGCGATCTGCACGCCGTCTTCGACTGCCTCGATGTCCATCCGCCAGGTTCCGGAACGGGTCGTCTGGTGGAAGTCGCGGTAGTTCACCAGCACCTTTGCCTCCAGCCGCAGCGGCGACCGGCCCGAGCGAAGGTCGTACCGGAGGTAGGTCGTGTTCGCTTCCGGCTCCATCCACACCCGCTTCTCGAGGATCGCCCCTTCGATCTCATAGGTCCATACGGGGATCGTTCCCTCGAGGCGAAAACGGGTCAGGTACCGGAACCCTTCTGGTTCCGTTGAGCTTCTCGAACCCGCCCACTGGTTGGCGAACAGGGGGAATGCTCTGCCACCCAGCGACGCGGTGTCGTCGACCTTGGCCACGAGCACCGTTCGCCCCAGCGGCGGGTCGAGGGCGGCAACGAGGAGGCCGTGATAGCGCCTGGTGAGGACTCCCGCGATCGTGCCGGATGCGTACCCACCGATGCCGTTCGTCACGAGCCACTCCCGCCCGACAACCGAGGCGGGTTCAACGGCCGGGTCGAGGGGAAGTGAGATCACCCTGCGAGGCTAGATCCTGGTTCTCGGCGCCCGGACGCGAAGATCGTCTTGACGGATCTGTCTCCGGCGTCTTGTATGCCGAGTCACATATCGCGCTCATCTAGAGCGGTGGAGGGACAGGCCCTGTGAAGCCGCGGCAACCAACGACCCTGTGCGTGGGTGCCAATGCCTGAACGATGAGTAGCCGACGGTGGGATGTTCCCGCTCGCGGCGCTCGCAGAGCGCGTACCAAGCGAGAGAGGAACTTGATCCATGTCTGATCTTCATTTCGAGACGCTGCAGCTCCACGCCGGTCAGGATGTCGAGGCGACGACGAAGGCTCGTGCCGTGCCGATCTACCAGACGACGTCGTATGTCTTCGACGATACCGACCACGCCGCCCGGCTCTTCGGCTTGGAGGAGTTCGGCAATATCTACACCCGCATCATGAACCCCACCACCGACGTGTTCGAAAAACGCATCGCGGCGCTCGAGGGCGGCGTCGCGGCGGTGGCGACGTCGTCGGGCCAGGCGGCCCAGATCCTGGCGTTGACGATGCTGGCGCAGTCCGGTGACGAGATCGTCTCGACCAGCTACCTCTACGGCGGCACCTACAACCAGTTCAAGGTGACGCTGCCCCGTCTCGGGATCGATGTCAACATCATCGACGGCGACGACCCCGCCGATTTCGCCGCTGCGATCACCGACCGTACCAAGGCGCTGTATGTCGAGTCGATCGGTAACCCGCAGTACAACGTCCCCGACCTCGAGGCCATCGCCAAGGTGGCTCACGACGCCGGGATCCCGTTCGTGGTGGACAACACGTTCGGGGCTGCGGGGTATCTGGTGCGCCCAATCGACTACGGCGCCGACATCGTCGTGGCGTCGGCGACGAAGTGGATCGGCGGCCACGGCACGTCGATCGGTGGCGTCATCGTCGACGCCGGCAGCTTCGACTGGCGCTCCCCGAAGTTCCCGCTGTTCACCGAACCCGCCCCCGGCTATCACGGCTTGGAGTTCGCCGAGGTGTTCGGACCCGACGGCCCGTTCGGCAACATCGCGTTCGCCATCCGGGCCCGCGTCGAAGGGTTGCGCGATTTCGGTGCCGCCTTGTCGCCGTTCAATAGCTTCTTGTTGCTCCAGGGCGTCGAAACGCTGTCGCTGCGGGTCCAACGTCACGTCGACAACGCATTGGATCTCGCCCAGTGGCTCGACGCCCGGCCCGACGTGGAATGGGTCGCCTATCCGGGTCTGGAGTCGCACCCGTCGCACGCCAACGCCCAACGCTATCTGCGAAACGGCTACGGGGCGGTGCTGTCGTTCGGCATTGCGGGCGGTTACGAAGCCGCGCGGCGCTTCATCGACTCCGTGGAGTTGGCGTCACATCTCGCCAACGTCGGCGACGCCAAAACCCTCGTCATCCACCCGGCGTCGACCACGCATCGCCAACTCACCGAAGACGAACAAGCCACCACCGGCGTCGCACCGGACCTCATCCGCGTCGCCGTCGGCATCGAACACATCGACGACATCAAAGCCGACTTCAACCAAGCCTTCGACAAGGCCGTCATCCGCGCCGCCTGAACGTGCGGCCTGCAGCGGACGCGATGGGCGGGTAGCGTTTGGCGAGCACCGGGGAGGATGATGTGGCCCGCTATCTCGTGATCGCACGTCAGACGGCAGAGAACCCGGCGCTGCTGGCCGTCATGCGCGACCTCGCCGCCGAAGACGGCCACGCCGCGTTCGTGCTCCTCGTGCCGGCGACGCCGCTCGAGCACCTGCGGATGGTCACTGCCGACGTTGCGGCGGCTGCCGCGGAACAGGCGGCCGTCCAGGCCCGGGCCCACTTCAGGGACTCGGGCATCATGCTGGAGGATGTCCGGGTGGGTGATCCGAACCCGGTGCTGGCGGCGACCCTGGAACTGGATGCAGATCCGAGCTACGCGGTGCTCATCGTGTCGACGTTCCCGCCGGGTATCTCCCGCTGGCTGCGGATGGATGTCGTGAGCCGGATCGAGAGAGCTGTGGATATCCCGGTCCGGCACGTCGCCGCGCCTCATGAGTCCGATGAGCGCTGAGCGGCAGAGGGCCTGATGAGGATCGCTTGGGACAGCTGATCGACGTCGAGACACAGACGGTCGGCGACGTCGCGGTTCTCGTCGGTGACCGGTCGCTGACCGGACAGGACGGCGAGGCCTTCTCCTCACAGAGCGACGCGGTCGCGGCCCCAATCACCCCGACCTCGATGCTGGCAGAGCGCCTGTTCGATGCCGATGCGGCCATCGAACACGTCTTTGCCCAGTCGAACGTCGTCACCGTGAAGCGCACCCCGGGGTGGGACGCGCCATCGCTCTCCACTGCGGCCGAGGTGTTGAAGAGGCTGTTCGTGTATTGGGATGCTGAGACCCTGAGTGGCGACATGCCGATCGGTGGCGAGGGTCGTGGGCTGGCCGTTGCCGCGCCCCCTGCAGAGGAAGTGGTCGACTATGGGCTCGATCCAGCCCACATCGAGTCGCTGCGCGCGGCCAACTACAACGCGACGATCACCTCGATCACTGAGGCGCACGAGCGACTGTGGATCATGGACGTCGTTCCCGATGGCAATCTCCCCCACTACGAGGCGGGCCAGTATGCGACGCTGGGTCTCGGGTTCTGGGAGCCGCGCATCGACGCCGGGCACGAGAATCTCGCCGAGGGCCAGGTAGAGAAGCTGGCCCGCCGCTCCTATTCGATCAGCAGCTCGATCCTCGACGGAGACGGCGGATTGCTCGACCCGGCGACAGACGGCTCGCTCGAGTTCTACGTCGTGCTCGTCGAGAAGGACTGGCAGGAGACGCCGGCGATCCTGACCCCGCGGCTGTTTCTCAAAGGGGTCGGCGACCGGATCTTCCTCGGCCGCAAGATCGCCGGCCGCTATCGATTGGACAAGCTCACCGGCGACGACAACGACATCGTGTTCCTCTCCACGGGAACCGGTGAGGCACCTCACAATCGAATGCTCCTCGATCTGCTTCGCAGCGGACACCAGGGGCGGATTGTCGCGGTGTGCACGTCTCGCTATTTGCGTGACCTCGGCTATGTGGACGTCCATAGCCGGCTCATGGAGCGGTACGACAACTACCGCTACGTCGCGATGACCACCCGCGAACCCGAGAACGAGAACAACAAGGTGTACATCCAGGATTTCGTCAAGTCGGGAGGCCTCGAGGAAGCCCTCGGCAAGCCACTCGATCCCGAGACGACGCACGTCTTCCTCTGCGGCAACCCGGCGATGATCGGCATCCCGGAATGGGACGGGGACACCCCCGAGTTCCCCGAGACCGAGGGAGTCGTCGAGATCCTCGCCGCTCGCGGTTTCAAGGCCGATCGGCGCGGCGTGGTCGGCACCGTCCACTACGAAGAGTATTGGTAACGGCGGCCGGGTTGCCGGGGCCGCCCGGGCGCTACCGTCGCGCCATGTTCATCGAACCCAATCCCGAAGAACTTGGCCGATTCCTCGAGCGAGGTATCACCGGACCGGTGACCATGCTCAACCTCCTCCGGTTCCGGGAACAGGCGGACTACTCATCCCACCCGACCTGGCCCCGACCGAACTGATCAGCGGCCGCGACGCCTACATCCGCTATATGGCACACACGATGCCGTTGGTCGCGGTGGCCGGAGGGACACTCCGCTTCGCCGGCGAGGGGGGTTCCAATCTCATCGGACCGTCCGAGGAGCGTTGGGACCTGGTGCTACTCATCAGCTATCCGAGCGTCGCCGCCCTCATGGGCATGTTGCAGAGCCCCGACTATCTCGCCGGCAGCGGGCACCGCACAGCAGCGGTGGAGGACTCGCGACTGCTCCCGATCGTCGAGACCATGGGCGGCTGACGGCCCTTCACCCCCGCTCCGCGAACACCCTCGCCATCAGTCGATCGGGCCGCGGGTGATGTTGGTGAGGCCCTCGTTCACATCGAAGATCTTCGCCCGGATCTCGGTGATTCCGAACTCGGCAAGCCTTCCGGTGTGCTTGTCGACGTAGGCGCGAGCCGCCGCCTCGTCGTCGAAGAGGTAGATACCGCCGGCCTCCCCCGCCGCAGAACCCTCGGTCCAGACCTTCCACCGGAAACCCGGCTCGTCGACGATCGACCGGGCAAGGTCACCGAGCGCGACAACGGCGTCGTCACCGAAGGGTCCTTGGAACGGGAAGTCGAACTGGGCGATCACCGGCATGCTGCACCTCCTGTAGTCACGCCGGCTTCGACTGTACCGGCGTCGGGGAGTGGCACCGAATTGCCCGGCCAGGCGTGCCGGCTCTTTTTGTCGTACGCCCCTGAGATGATGGGTTCATGTCACAGATGTTGCCTCCAGAGATGCTGCAGACCGCTGTTGTTGAGTGGATTCCGGCGGGTCTCGATGAGATGGAGCCGGGTCTGGTCCTCGGCGCGCTGTTGGC
>Ga0255055_10000770_pt1 | contig 24320 bp, 11 predicted proteins | sample JV7_2_27_MG_FD_188633 | JGI IMG/M metagenome (GOLD analysis project Ga0255055, IMG submission 188633) | Seawater microbial communities from Jervis Inlet, British Columbia, Canada - JV7_2_27 | ecosystem: Environmental > Aquatic > Marine > Inlet | place: Canada: British Columbia | collected...
AAGACATATAGGACTGGCCAAAAGTCCGGTTTTCCTGTCGATCTGGACAAAGATCAGGTTAGCAGGGATCTCGAATTCCTCTCGGACGTATTCCTCCTCCCTCTCTTCAGCTGCCAGTTTTTCCTGTGCGATGACCTTATCGAAAAAATCAACCCAGATGGGATGGGCGGCCACAGCACCTGATTGCTTTTCACCGATGGTTATGCGTCCTTCTTTGTATCCCACCCAGACTCCGGCGCACAATGCGGGAGAAAAGCCCACGAACCATGCATCGGAATAATCGTCAGTGGTGCCGGTTTTTCCTGCTAGAGCTTTTTCTAGATAACGGGCCCGCCAGCCGGATCCTCTCTGGACAACACCTTGAAGCAGGGATGTCATGATGTAGGCGATCTGGGGAGAGATCACCTCTTCTGATCGAACGCGGCTTTCTTCGAGAATATTGCCTTCTTTATCTTCAATACGGGTGATGAAATAGGGATGAATGCGGACACCTTTGTTTGGGTAGGTCGAGAATGCCGAGACCAGTTCGATGAGACGGACCTCAAAAGCCCCCAATGCTAGTGAAAGATAGGGATAGATAGGAGTTGTGATTCCGAATTTCTTGCAGTAATCAACTCCTGTCTGGGGCGAGATGTATTCGAGCAGCTTGGTGGTAACGATGTTTCTGGATTCTTCCAGACCAGTCCGCAGGCTGACCGCTCCTTTGAACTTTTCATCATAGTTGGGAGGAGAGTAGGGTTCATCTGCCCATTTGTCTAGGAAATCATAGGGCTCGTCCACGATCACAGTTGCCGGCGTGAACCCGTTTTCGAGAGCGGCTGTGTAGAGGAGAGGTTTGATAACGGAACCGGACTGTCTTTTTGCCTGGATGGCTTGGTTAAATTTTAATCTCTTGAAAGAGTACCCTCCGACCATGGTCTTGATCTGTCCGGTTTGCGGTTCTATGGCAAGAAAAGCTCCCTCTAAAAGAGGTTCCTGGTCAAGACTCGCTGCTATCTGTTTTGTGTCCTCGTCTACGGTATTGAGCTTGACCTGGATGACATCTCCTTTTTTTATGAGCGTCCTCAGGTCCTTTGTCTCGGTCCAACCGATGTTGTTGTCGGAAAGAGTTCCGGTATAGTCTTTGATCTTGACCGAAGCCTGAGTTTTCCGTACATCGGTAACGATCGCCTCGATGATATCATTGACTTCAAGTGTGTTTTTGAGCCAGCTTTCGAGCAGAAGCAGATTGGTTTCTGGATCCTTGACAGGTTTTGTGATGGTTTCGATATCGAGAATGTCTCGTTCGATGAGATTAACCTTATCCATTCTCCATCCCTGTCTTTTATCGAGAATGTGAAGTCCTCTTTTTATCGCATTTTCGGCATGTCTTTGATAATCGGGATTCAATGTGGTATAGACTTTCAATCCCCCCCGATAGAGGGCATCTACTCCATAAGTCGCTTCAAGATGCTGGCGTACTTCCTCATTAAAATTCGCGGCGAATTCAGAGACCTTCCTTTGGAGTGGAAGAACTTCCATCGGCTCTTGCTTGACGGTCTCGTATTCTTCTTCGGTGATATATCCTTCATCACGCATGCGGTTTAAAACATGATTGCGCCGCTGGAGGGTTCTTTCTGTGTTGAAGTAGGGAGAATAAACAGAGGGTCCCCGGAAGACACCGGTGATGAGAGCTGTTTCCACCAGGTTGAGCTCCAAGACACTTTTATCGAAAAATACTCGTGAGAGAGCTTCGACACCGTAAGCTCCGTGTCCTAAATAAAACTGATTGCAGTAGAGCTTCAGGATATCTTCTTTTGAGTATCTCCTTTCGATCTGAAGCGAGAGGATAGCTTCTTTAAACTTTCTCCTCAGTGTCTGTCTTCGATGCAGGAAAAGTTCCCGGGCCAATTGCTGGCTGATCGTGCTTCCCCCGTGAAGTTTGGCTTTCCCCAGGATCTTGATGTCTTCCTTGACAGCGCGAAGGATTCCCAGAATGTCGATCCCCTTATGTTTATAGAATCTGGGATCTTCGGTTGCGATGATGGCATGGATCATGTTTTCTGGGATGTCTTTATAATCAATCTCGATTCGCTTTTCTAAGGCGAATTCGCCGATCACTTCTCCGTTGTCTGCATAGATATAAGTGATCGTTCCAGGCTCGAACTTTTCAAGTTTGTCAATGGAGGGAAGGTTCTGGCGGATAGCCATATAGACACCGAATGCCGCTCCTGAACCGATCAAACCCAGGATCACAAGCAGGATGATTACGGTTTTGATAAAGGGGTGCTTTCCAGGTTTTTTGAAACGGAGATGATCCTTGAGGAAACGTCCGGATGATTTCAGGAGCGCCAATATCTGGTTGATCCGGGTAAAGAATTTCTCATCTATTTTGATGATAACTCCAAAACGTTTGCCCATGACTAAAATATAACAGATTTGAATTCTCGACACAATTTAGATAGGGAAGTTCGCAAAGGGGATTCTCTTTCTTTCATCAAGTGAAGATTGATGGTCATTATTTAATGATCCTTTTTATAGAAGGCGGCATTGGATTGTGGGCAGAAAGCATTGAACAGCAAATCAAATTCCATTTCCTTTGAAGGGCAGGAGGGTGGGGGATTGGTGGGAGGGTGTCCCTTTGGAGGACGTCCCCATTTATTTAAGGTAGCCGAGAGCCCGCAGGGTCTCTTCCAGTTTTGGCGGGATTTCTGTTTTCTGGTATTGGATGCCCAGCCGGCTGAAGGGGGAAGCGAATTCCGCTGAAAGGCGCTGCCTCATATAGGCACATACAGGATCGGAAAGATCGATAATATTATATTTCTCATTGGGATCGTTTTGGATATTGAACATCTCGTAAGGCAGGACGCTCCGCCAGTTCAGATGGAGATACTTTCCTTCCGGAAGGTTGTATATGAATTTATTCGGTCCGAGGACCAAAGACCTGAGATAATGACCGTCCAATGCCTCTTCCGCATAGATGGGCCGGGAGTCGAAATCTATAGAGCTGAGGAGACTGTCACCGTCTAACTCATAGGGAAGCGGAATATCCAGGATATCGCAAATGGTTGGATAGATATCTGTATGTTGGACCTGGGCGTTTTGGACGCCTTTTTTGATCTCGTCTGCCTTGATGATGAAAGGAATTTTAACCTGTTCGTTGAAAAGAGTTTTGCCGTGCCCGTACCACCCATGGTCTTGGAATTCCTCTCCGTGATCCGCTGTTAAAATGATGAGGGAGTCTTCATACAGTCCCATTCTGGTCAATTTATTGAGGAGCTTACCGAACGAGATGTCATTATATAGAATCTCCTGATCATAGAGAGCGATCATATACTCCAGCTCTGACTGTGAGGGCCACGTAAAATGGCTCTTTTGTACTCTAGTGGTGAATTCCCCGAGAAGACGGTATTGATTATCGATCGGTTCATATTGATCGATGTCGAAATAGCCGGAGACCGACTCGTGGGGAGTGTAAGGATCATGCGGGTCTGTGGACCAGATCCAAAGAAAAAGAGGCTGTCTGTTCTCCTTGGCTAAGTAGGTTCTCAGAAACTTTGTGATCTTCTTGTTTATGACATTTGACCTGATGTGAATGGATTCTCTGTTCTTGTCTTCTGCCAGGACCACAAAAGTATCGAATCCCTGATCAAATCCAAATTTCCTTCCTACATTCCCGTTGGTGTTGAAAGCCGCTGTGTAATATCCATTTTCCTTTAAGATCTCAGCCAGGGTGACCAGCTTATCCGAGAGCTTGCTGTCTCTCGTCATGGTTTTATGATTCTTGACCCGCAGGCCGGTCTGAAGTGTTGCTCCGCTGGAGCGGGTCCAGGAAGAATTTGCAAAAGCGTTTACAAACAGGGTGTTCTCCTTAGCGAAAGCATCCATGTTGGGAGAAGCGTTTCGCTCATACCCGTAACATCCGAGATGATCGCTGCGGAGAGTATCGATGACATAGATGATGATGTCCGGTTTTTCCTGTCTGTTGTAATCAGAGACTTTAATGTCTGAATCTATCTCCCCGGAAATGACTGTGGAATGATCAAGGGGAAAGAGCCCAATATTCTTCCAAAGCAGTTTCCCCTTTTTCGGCCCGCTTGCCATGAATTCGATCTTGACAGGAGATCCTTGCTGGCCGGTGATGTCAATGACTGCTTTTTGGTCATGGGGCGAAAGGGTGTAGATTTGGGTTTCTCGGCCCTCTGTCTGGATTTTGATGTTTCCCTTCGCTTTGTTCTTGAGTTTGAATTCCGCTCTGAGCTGGACAGGATTCTCGCCCTTTACGGAATAGACAAACGAACTTCCGGCGAATTGGATCAACCGTCCCAATTTTTTTGGTGCCCAGTAGGTTTTGCGGACAAAGCTGCCGCCCTTGAAGGCGATCTTTTCGAATCCGATGGAGAGATCCTTGGAAATGGCATCCGATGGGGAAATCTTATCTGAAAACGAAAAAACCACAAGATTTTGACCTGTTTGTAGATGTGATGCCGGAAGGACGACGGCATATTTTTTAAGGGCGTCTCCAAGTTCAATATCTGCGACTAAAGCTCCATTTAGGGAGATAGAGATCTTGCGAGCAGGAGTCCAGGCGGCCGGGACGCAAGAGAAGACCATCTCTTTGTCTGTTGAGGTATCAAAGGTGTAAAAAACGACCAAGCTCTTCAATCCCTGGCTCTGTACGAACTGTTTCCCCCTTTTTCCCCATCCGGTTCGGAGGTGTTGATAGGCTTCCGGATCATTGAGATCTATCTCGCTTGTCTCTTGGAATTTCGCAAGCAAGTCGAATCCTGCCAATATGTTCTCTGGATTATCCAGGATCCGGCTTTCTTCGGAGCTTTTTTTACATCCAGCTGCAAAAAGAAGAAAAAACATTAAGGGGAAAATGAGAACACGAAGTTTAGCGTTTTCTATGGGACGCCGTGCGTATTTAGTCATCTTTCTTCCGAGATTATAGCACATCCAAACAGATTATAAAGAGATTGGAGAGAGATCCAAGAAAGATCCATGAAATTAAAAAGCCCAAAAATGTTTGTTTACTGGATTTTTGCTGCAATGAAATATTTGCGGATGAGCCATTCTATGTAAGAATGCCATTCAGGTTTATTGATGAACACCCTTTCCCTCCTCCGTTCTTCAGAATCCTGAAGGGAGCTAAAACCGCTCATGATGGTCTTTTTAATAGAGCGGTTTTCAAGGATGTGCCCGCTGTCATCCAAAATTTCCACGGTTTTCAAGGTGATTTGGTTTAGGATATGGTGGCCGAGTTCATGAAGAATGACACGGCAGAGGGCTTTTTCATGCGGGATATTGATCACCCGGCTGGCCATCCACCAGAAATCGGACCAGACATAGATCGCTGGAGAATCTTCTCCCATCTGCATTCCCATTCCATGCATAGAGACCTCGCGGAGATCGAGATCATCTGTTTGATAATGATACTCGTAGTCTACAGGTTGCGGCAGGGGAGTCCTTCTCGTTTCCTTTCCCTGGATAAGATCACTGTTCATGGACAGGCATCCAAGAATGATGATATTGACTGTAGTCGGATTTCCGTCTTCATACAGATTTGCGATCTCGCTCAGTATGAAATTCAGAAACTTCCCTCTTGTCGAGCTGGGGCCGTACCGCGGATCCTGGCCGTTTCCCCTTGCCGGATCACCGGGAGAGGTGGTGAAGTATTTATTGAGCTCAGGATGGGAAGGATCTAGAGTCTGCGGGATTGAAGGCCCTTGGAGCTCGAGATGCATTCTTGCCAGGTTCGATCGGACCTCCTGCCATGTCTCAGCAGGAAATCTTACGTTTTTCAACACTTTCGGAGCTTCGAAATATATCTTTTTCCAGACAACAAAAGGGGCGGTCTTAAACCTTGCTTTGTGAAAACTGGAAGATCGCTTTTTAATCTGATAGATATCCGCGCCTAGCTGAAAGCGGTCGCCGGCATAGGTGCTGGTCGTGAACAACACAGACGCTTCCCCGTCTGGGCCGGCTTGACTGGTCATCTCGATCGAGTCATAGGGAGAAGCCGCGGTTCCTTGGAAAAGGGAATGAAGTTTCAACCGGCTCTGTCGTTCGGGTCCAGGATGGTAGTCAACCGCCCAAACCACTTTCTCTCCTGGAGCGGCACCTCTGACTTTGACTATAAGCTGGGCCGGGACCTGTCTTCCTTCAGATTCTGAAACATAAACACGGTAGGGAAGGTCCGTTTTGTTTATGGTATCTGGAACGGTGGAAGATATCTCTATTGTGATGGATGGAAGCTGCGGATCTGCAGATGCATGTTGTAGATCCTTTCTGAAAAATGAACATCGGGCTGTGAGGATCACCGCAAAAAAAAGAATAACAAAACGGAGGGTGTGGGATAGAAAGACGGGCTGGCGGGCGGGTCTCATTTTCAAAGTCTTTGTATGAGAACTATGGATCGAATCCATTCAGTGGCCTTATCTTATTATATTATCCTATCCAGCCAGCATCAACCAGAACCCTTGAGTCTTTAAATACAAAACCATGTCGGATCGAATGCTTTAGAGGATCGGACGGAGACTTTGATTTAATGGAGGATGAATGACCCAAGATAGTCAAAAACAGACTTTTCGATCTCTTCTGCCACTTCCTCTATGGAACGGGCCGAATCCAGATGAAGAATGTTCTTGCCTTGAAAGGATTGGAAGATCATTCTGACTTTTTTGAGGTAATCCTCCTGCTCAAAGAGGAGGTCTTTCTTTTTTCTATTGGCGATCCGATCCAACCCTTTCCCTGGATCGATGTCCATAATGAAGACCATATCAGGGATGACAACAAATGCTTCATTGATTCTTCGAATGCGCTGCTGGTCAATTCCTTTTGCTCCCTGGTATGCGATCGTGGAGAAGTAGTACCTGTCGAGAATGACGACTTTGTTCTCATCGAGAGCCGGCCGGAGATTTTCTCTGACATTTTCCTGCCTGTCTCTCTGAAAAAGCTCCAATTCTTCTTCCGGAGTGATCGAATCCGTCTGGGCCGCTTTTTTCTTGACCTCTTGTCCCCACCGTCCTGTTGAGGGTTCTCGGAAATAGACGGTTTCCAATCCGTGAGAGATGAGTTTGTCAAACAGAATCTGAGCTTGTGTTGTCTTCCCAGTGCCGTCTATCCCCTCGAAGACGATCAGGATTCCTTTATTAATGCGCATGGTGCAGCCTGTATTTGTTTAAAACTTTGGATCTCGGTTTCAAAGGGATTTCCAGTACCTTTTATGGATATCATAGACCGGCTTGACCTCCTGTGCAAGATTCACCGTTTTTTTTGTTTCGATATGGAATGGGGAAGCATGGCCGCTCAAATGAAGAAGGACCTGCCTGACGCTCCGGCTTTGTCCTTCGATGTGGTATCCTCCTTCGAGTGTGAGAAGAAGCCTGTTGTGTGATACCGATGCAGCCAGTTCCATCAGAATGGATGTGAGTGCTCCGAATCCCTCTTCACTGATATGCATTCCTCCCAGAGGATCGGCTTCATAGATATCAAATCCCGCGGAGACCAGGATGAATTCCGGTTGGTATTCTTCTCCTATCGGGCGCAGGATATTATGGAAAATAGATATAAAATCTTCATCCTTTTTCCCGGAGAAAAGGGGGATATTGACTGTGAATCCTTCACCATCTCCATGTCCGGTCTCTTCCCAGCTTCCTGTTCCCGGGTAATGGGGGAATTGGTGAGTGGAAAAATACAGCACATCCTGCCTGTCATAGAATAAATGTTGGGTGCCGTTTCCATGATGGAGGTCCCAGTCAACGATCAGAACCTTCGAGAGCCCGTGTTTTTGAATGAGATATTCTGCTCCTATAGCCGCATTGTTGAAAAGACAGAATCCCATGGGCATCGCGGCTTCTGCGTGATGCCCGGGAGGTCTGACCAAAGCAAATCCGTTTTTGATCTCGCCGGTCATGATCCTGTCAGCCGCTACAATGACTCCCCCGGCCGCAAGAAGGGCGGCTTCATAGGAGCGGGGCGACGTGGATGTGTCAGGATCGAGAACAACCCGTTCTTTTCCTTTGGTGTTCTTGATCATCCGGAGATGGTTTTCGGTATGGACCATAAGGATCTCTTTTTCTGTGGCCGGCCGGGGTTTGATCTCCTGAAAGGGGAAAGGAAAGTCTTTTTCCAGCATGGTATAGATCGCTTCCAGTCTTTCGGGATTTTCGACATGGAAAGGGCCCATGTTATGTTCCATGAAAAGAGAGTCTTTAATGATGCCGGTTTCCATCTCACGTCTCCTGTTTAAAAAAGGGTTTCCATTTTTCAGGATCAGGTTTAGGGGTGGTCAGGCTGACGAATATGAGCAATGTCAGGGAACAGATAAGCGCAGGATAAATGGCGGGAATCCCAAACGGAAAGTGTCCCAGAATTTTGTTGAGGATCTCCCAGATAATGGTAACGCTCATGCCTCCAAGTATAGAGAGAACGCCTCCTGAGACCGTCGCCCTTTTCCAGAAAAAAACCGCCATGAGAGCGGGCGTAATACCTGCGCCGTAAACGGTGTAGGCTGCATAAGCGGCATCGAGAATCCTCGGGAAAAATGATATCAAGAAATAGGCGATAAGTCCCAGCGCGATCACCGCCAGACGGGAGAGTAAGATCATTTTTTTGTCCGGAAGTTCGGGATTGATAAAGCGCTGGTAGATATCCCTGACAACATTCGTTGCCGGGACAAGAAGGAAGCTGTTGGCTGTCGAAATGATAATAGCAACGATAGCCGCCATCAGGAGGCATCCGACTGCCACCGGGACTCCTTTGTGGGCAACGAGGAGAATGATCTTTCCGGCTTCCTTCGCTTCGAGTCCGGTGAAATAGCTGCTTCCGACCACCGCCAGGGTTTGTAGGGCGATGCCCAGGAGGATCACTCCTATCACCCAGCCTATAACCGATTTCTTGGCTTCTTTCTCATTTTTAGCTGAGAAGAATCGCTGATACATGTTCCCGTTGCCCAGGGCCAGGAGAAGGGTGGGGAAAAAGTATCCCAAAGCCTGTATGAGAGTCATGTTCCCCAGGATGGGATTCTGTCTCGGGGTCACGTTAGCTAGAATGAAATCCATTCCTCCCACGCTTTTGATCAGGAATGGGATGGCCACAAAGACGCCGGTGATCATGATAAGTCCGTTGAAAACATCTAGATGGGCTACAGAAAGCATCCCTGCCAGCATTGTGTAGGCAATGACGAATACGGCTACGATCACTATCCCTTCTTTAATACCGATCTTTCCGTCGGTGATGATGTTGAGCACCCATCCGCCGCCGCGAAATTGATAGCTGACAATGGTCACATAGGCGATAATAGTGGCGAAAGTAGCCAGGATCCGCGCCCATTTGTTATAACGGGCCTCCATGATATCCGGGACCGTGAATTGGCCGAACCGCCTGACTCTCCCTGCTATGAAAAAGACGATGATGATACCGATCCATCCGCCGCTGCTCCCGATCAATGACGAGAAGCCGTGGTTGTAACTGAGGTCGGAAACACTGAAGATGTCTCCTGATCCCATCCAGGTTGCCAGGAGGGTGCCGACCAGGATAGGAGCGGTCAATGTCCGGCCAGCGACGAGAAAGTCTTCCTTTTTTTTCAACCTGCGGGTATAGCGAAGCCCGAAGATAAAGAGAAAAACCAGGTAAACGAGGATGGTGTAAAGATATATCATTTTGCGTTCCTATCGCTGGGGATTCATTTCTTTTCTTGTAAGGGCCTCATATCCGCGTTTTTAAAATAGCGGGATCCCTTCTCGCCATATGCTTTTTTTTCCGGTCAGAATATGATCCAAGAGCTTGGAAAGCTCGGTGTCCACCTTCGCTTCCCCTTTTTTTTGTTCGTCCGTGACGGCATTTTCTCTGAATGCCGGGCAACGGCCGTAGTAGTAGCATTTGGCATAGAAGTCTTTCATGATGCCGTTTCCAGGTCAGCGTATTGTCTCATAAACACTGTCTGGTGAGCTGCGACTATCTCCTTTTTATTTTTTTTCTTTATCAGGGAAGAATGTTTTCAATTCTTCGGGTTTAGGTTTCTTAGTGAAGAGGCTGACAAGTATCAGAGAGCCCAGGGACACAATAAGAGCAGGGTAGATAATGGGGATGCCCCAAGGATCGCCGTCAATGACTCTTTCCGGCGGAAGCACCTTGGTCATGATGTATAACATGATACAGATCACGGTTCCGGAAAAGATGGAGGCGAGTCCCCCGGCTCTGGTGGCCCGTTTCCAGGCAAGGGCAGCGATAAGCGCCGGCGTGATGGCGACTCCGTAGATGGTATAGGCAAAAAAGGCTGTCGAGAGGACGGATTTCATTCCGACAGCTAAGAAAAAGGCCATGACGCCGAGAATGACCACAAAGACTTTCTGAAGTGCGACCAAATTTTTCTCAGATGTGTCTTTTTTAAGAAACCGCTGGACGATGTCCCGCATGATGTTTGTAGAAGGGGAGAGGAGATAGTTCATTCCGGTCGAAATGACGACAGCACAGGCAGCTCCCAGGAGGAGGACACCGACAGGCCAGGGAACAAGGCTTTTGGCAGCCATGAGTACGACCTTTCCCCCTTCTCTGGGGATAGTAAGGTCAAGCTGGCCTTTGAATTTGCTGTAAGCGAAAACAGCGATGATGACCACGACTGTTTCGACGAATACGGTTCCGACAGTCCAGAGGAGGACAGCTTTTCTTGCATCTTTTGGAGTTTTTGCACTGTAGAACTTCTGGTACATGCTTTGCACTCCCATAAGAAGGAGCATGGTAGATAGAAAGTAACCGCCCACCTTCCAAAAAGGATAAGCCCCGAACTGTTCGTTGACCACCGCAAAATAACCAGGATCCAAAACTTGGGTTGCCTGTTGGAAACCGCCGGCCGCCAGATAGACAAAAGGTACGGATAGGAAGCAGGCAAGGAGAATAATGATCCCGTTCGGCAGGTCGGTATAAGCGACCGCCATCATACCACCCAGCGTTGTGAACAGGATGACAAAGACAGCGGCGATGATGGTCCCCATCGTATCAGAGATGGCTCCGTCGGTAGCGACATTGAGGATGAATCCACCGGCCACAAACTGGTAAGAGACGATCACTGTAAAAGCGATGATGATGGCGACAGCTCCTATCAGGCGTGCCACGGGACCGTAGCGTTCTTCAAGGATGTCCCCGATGGTGTATTGGCCGAAACTCTGGATCTTCCCGGCCAAGAAGTAGATAGCAATGATCCCGACCCAGGCTCCGGCAGCCAGCCAGAGGGCCGAAAACCCGGCTTTGGATGCGAACTCGGCTCCGGCGATGAATGTCCCTGAACCGATCCAGGTGCAGATGAGGGTGAAGACCATGACACCGGTCTTTAACTGTCTCCCGGCGACCATAAAATCTTCCTGGCTCTTGACCTTCCTGGCGCGGTAAAAATTGAATACCGTTAAAACAAGAAGATATGCAAGGATGATATAGAGATATGTGGACATAACGCCTCCTTTCTTTTGGCTATTATTCTTTCAATTCCTGTTTCAAGTTTCAAGAAAAAAATAAAGGGGACGTCCTCCAAAGGGACACCCTTCATGGAAAAGAATTGGGGACGGTCCTCATTTTTCTTACAAAAAGAACCCAATTCTTTTCAACAGTAAATAAGGACCGTCCCCAATTCTTTTGGTTTTGAAAGCGCAATAGCCTATAATATCCTTTAAGAAAAAAAGGTCGGGAAAAAAAGTGAAATTTCAACTTTTCGTTCCTCCTCAAGGATATGTAGCCCAGCGTTGGGACGAAGGCGGTTCTATGCCTCCATTGGGCATCCTCTATCTGGCTGCCGTTCTGGAGCAGAAGGGCGTGGAAGTGGATGTCGTTCCATGCGATGTCCTTAAACTGAGCTGGCATGAGGTGGAACAGCGCATCCGAGATTTCTGTCCGGATGTTGTCGGAGCGACAACAACCACGGAAAACAGATTCGAATCTTTCCGACTGGTCAAGATCGCCAAGAATGTCGATCCCAATATAAAGACTGTCTTAGGGGGGCCTCATGTCTCCATGGCAGAAGAGGACACTCTTCTCCATATCCAGGAAGCTGACGTTGCGGTCGTAGGAGAAGCGGAAAACACGGTCGTAGAGCTGGCGGAAGCATTTGAGTCAGGGAGTGGATTGGAAAATATCAAAGGATTGTACATAAGAAAAAACGGAAAGATCGTGTTCACAGGATACCGGGACAGGATCGAGAACCTGGATTCGCTTCCATTCCCAGCCAGGCATCTTATCCCCATGGATGCCTACAATTTCTTTGTCAAAACACCGGGTGGAGAACGCCTTAAAGCTCAGAACATCATGACGTCGCGCGGATGCCCTTTTGATTGTTATTTCTGTGCGACTCCCGTTAATTGGGGGAGAAAAATGAGAGAGTCCTCCACTGAACGTGTGCTGGCAGAGATCGAACATCTCATCCAGAAATATGATGCCCGCTACATCTGGTTTTATGATGATACCTTCAATTACAATCCTGCCAGGGTGCACAGGATCATGGATATGATCCTCGAGAGGAAACTCAATATCAAGTTCTGCAACGAGTTCCGAATCGATGTTCTGGATAAGCCCCTTCTTGAGAAAATGGTGAAAGCCGGCTTGGTTTGGGGGCACTTTGGGATCGAAGCCGGAAATCCTCGTGTCCGGGCGGATGTTGTTAAAAAGAAATTTGATATAGAGAGAGCCTATCAATTTGTCAACTGGGCCAAGGAGCTGGATTTTGTGCCGCATGCGTTTTTGATCTTTTCCCACTACACTGAAACCTGGGAAGAGGCCCGTGAGACCATTGAAATAATGGACACCCTTAAAAATATAAATCCAAAGACCGAGATCTCCTCGGCCATCCTTCACGTCTATCCCGGCACCTCTTTAGAAAAGATCGCCAAGGAGAAAAACATCATCCCTCCTGATTTCTCATGGGCGAGAAAAAAAGACATGAGAAAAGTCTATGTACTGCCTGCGGCTCAGGGGTATGTCCCTCTATACAAGGAAAAACTGAACTGGTTCCAGATCGCTGATCTGGTGATGATGTGGTCGACTCACAGTAAAAGGATCGTCTCCGGGGCAAAATTCAAAGCCGTCCTAAGCACGCTGACCTCATTTAGAGATATCCCCATATATATCGCTTTTTTCTTGACCTTGCTGAAATACAGACTGAAAGCACTGTTTCAGAAAAACGAATGATCTAAATCCTTTTGGAGGTTATCCAGTCTGCTTGGTTTCTAAGTCCGGGAGATCTGCTTTTCCTTTTGGATCGATCTTGACAGAATAAAGGCTGGTTATATTCGGTTCTGCCATCGTCGTTCCGTAGATGTAATCTGCAACTTCCATGGTCTTGTAATTATGTGTGATCAGGATGAACTGAGTCAGATCCTTGATCTTTTTCATCAAGTTGAGAAATCGGCCCAGATTTATATCATCGAGTGCAGCATCGACTTCATCAAGGATACAAAAGGGAGTGGGTTTGTACCGGAATAAAGAAAAGAAAAAAGCAAGGCTGGTCAGAGATTTTTCCCCCCCTGAGAGTAGATTCAGGTTCTGCACACGTTTTCCGGGCGGCTGAGCTATGATATCCACTCCGCTTTCGAGAGGCAGGTCTGGCTCGGACAGTTTCAGCTCGGCTTTGCCCCCTTCGAAGAGAAGGGAAAAAACATCTTGGAAGTTTTTATTGACCTCATCAAGAGCATCCAGAAATAATGACTTGCTTTCCTTGTCGATCTTTTTGATGGCAAGACGCGTGGAGTCGATGGAGCTGCGGAGATCTTCTTTTTCCTGGAGAAGAAAATCATACCGCTTTTTCTGAATGAGGTATTCCTCTTCCGCCATGAGATTCACAGAAGAGAATTTTTGAATTTGTTCATTTGCGTCGGCCAGGGCGGCTGATACATCTTCTTCTTCAGGTGTCTCGAGAGAAACCTCCTTTTTCACTTCTTCTATGCTTTTTTTGAGTTCTTGCCAGCACGATTCTTCCAGGTTAACTCTGTCTCTCTCCATCTCTGCTTTTTTGACCTCCCACTCTACACGGGAGTCCTTCTTCGATTCCAATTCTTCCCTTAATGAATCCAGAGCACCTTCTTTTTCTGAGAGGGAGGTTTTGTGAGTTTTCAGCTCTGCTTCCACTTCAAGAAGGTGTGTGTCTTTTCCATTGATACTAAGATTAAGATCGTTGACCTGCCGGGTAAGTGTCTGGATGGTTTGTGAACATTGATTCGCATTGGAATCGGAATCTTGAATATCTATCTCAAGAGCTGTGATCTTGTCATCCGCTGCTTTTTCCCTTTGTTCAAGCCTTGTCAACCTCTGCTCCTGGTTATGGATTCGTTCGCTGATGAGTTCAATTTCTGAACGGAGTTCAAAGACGTTTTTTCGGGCCACAGTGTTTTTTTCTTGGATCTCAAGAAGGATCTTCTCCTGGTTGTCTATCTTTTTTTTCAGCGAATTTTCGTTGACGGATGTTTTATTCAAATCAGAGGCTAAAGAATTCTTTTTTTGAAAAAGAGTGTGCTTATCATCCGAATATACCTTCATCTCTTTACCGATGATCTCGATATTGGTTTGGCTCATTTTCATTTCGGATGCATCGCGATGGACGTTTTTGTCCAATTCCGTGATATGCCTTTTAATATCATCGTTCTCTTCCTGCAATCTGCTGAGTGAGAGAGCAAGCGACTGCTCTTTCGCTTGGAGTTCGGCCAGGTTTGATCGGATTGGATGGATCGTCTTCTCGACATCATCGATCTTCTGTTTGACAGATTTGATCTCCTGTTTGATGGCAAAGAATCCTTCCTTTTTTTCTTTTGGTTTTAGATATCCCGATGAGAGAAGAGCGTCTCCTTCTAAAGTGATGAAGTCTGAAGAAGGATATTGGATCCATAGCTCGACCGCCGTTTTGATATTCCTGACTACAGCCGCTTCTCCCAGCTGGGAAAGGTGATTTTTCAGCTTTTCCTTTGCTTTTATTCGGGATGTCAGGCGTCCGAGGACCTCTGGATCATTGAACACCTCGCCGGACGGGGCGGTCTTTCCTTCTGGATGAAGAAGGAGGAGATTTCTTTTGATCTTATTTTCATTGAGCGTATCCAGCACATCTTGAGCATGGACCAAATTGGCTTTCACCTCATTTTTCCAGAATACGTCGATAAGAGGCGCATTTTCTGGATCGCTGTCGATGTGATCGGCCAGGATGCCAAGTGATCTGGGGAGCTGACCAGCAGGATCATGGGCATGCTCCTTCTCTGCCAGTTCCTCTAGAACAGAAAGATGATGTTGATGTTTGTCTTTCTGGTTGTTTTGCAGGGCGATCTTCTCTTCAAGCTGGATGATAGAGCTCTGGATCTCTTCCATCTCCTTTGATTTTGTCCCGGTTATCTTTTCGTTTTTGTCCAGCTTGCTTTTTTGTTCAGCAATATGAGATTGGGCTAGGCTGACTTTATTCTCGATCTCTTCCAGCTGGGATTTTTCCGTATGGAGCTGGGAAGAAAGCTTTTTTTCTTGCTGCAGGATGATCTCTATTTCTTTCTCAAGTTTTGCCGCTTCATTTTTCAGCTCTGTTTGTCCGGATATCTCTTGGAGATAATCCTGACGGAAAGTCTCGAGAGATTTTTGAGCATCGTTGAACCGGTTCTGAACTTCGTTGGAGATCTTCTCGGCCTGTGTATACAGATCTTTTTTTTGTTCAAGAGATTTGGCCAGCGCCGCAAGCGAAGACTGAGCACCAGTCTTATCTTTTTCCATGCTGAGAAGCTCTTTCTTGAGCTCTGCTATGCTTGTTCTGGTATCCGCTTTTCTTTCTTTTATAAACTCTGCTCTTTTTGTTTCTCGATCTTTTTCTGACTCAAATCTCGAAAGTTGAGATTTGGACGCATACAATCCCTCCTGCTCCTTTTTAATAGCGTTCTCGATCTCCCAAACCTTGTTTCTTAATTCAGAGAGGTCTTTCTCTTTATCTTTGAGCTTATGCTGAACGGCTTTTTCCCTGTCAGAGCTTTTGTTGTATTTGTTGAGGGTCTCACTCTGTTGCTTCTCCAGTTCGTCTATCCGCTTTCTGAAGTTCAAGGAAGTAAGACGCCGGATGTCCTCTCGAATTTTTCGGTAGCGGATCGCTGCAGATGCTTGTCTTTTGAGGGAATTTTTTGCGCGTGAAACTTCGGCGATAATGTCCTCAAGCCGGGTGAGGTTCTGCTCGCTGCTTTCAAGTTTATTTTGTGTTTGTCGTTTTTTATCTTTGTAATATGCCGTTCCTGCTGCCTCTTCAAGTAGAGATCTTTTTTCTAGCGGTTTCAAATTAAGGAAGGAGCCGATCGCTCCCTGTTCGATAACAAAATAGTCGCTCTCGCTGATGGACTTATCCCAGAGTTTTTTCTGAATATCTTTGAGGCGGACCATTTTTCCATCCATCCTGTATTCACTCTCGCCCGAGCGGAACATTCGGTGGTTGATCTTAAGCTCTTCTGAATCTTCGCTGAGTGAGAGGGTTACGTCCGCAAGGCTCATAGGAGCCATTTTCGAATTCCCGTTGAAGATGATATCCCCTCTTTTTTCACTTTTGGCTATGCGGTGTTTTTTTCCGCCAAGAACCCAGATGAGACTATCTACGATGTTGCTTTTACCTGTTCCGTTGGGGCCGATGATGCATGTTATTCCAGGGTGGAAGACGATACGGATTTTTTCAGGAAAGGACTTGAATCCTTGGAGTGCGAGCTTTTTTATGATCATGATTACACAAAAAACATGGGCTGAAATCAACCTCCGGAGCGTTAGGCGATTTTAAGCAGAGCAGTATCATAATGATTTTTATTACCAATATCAAGGGGACGTCCTCCAAAGGGACACCCTCCCGCCCTTAAAGGGAAATGGAGACGGTCCTCATTTTTTCGTTTTATGGGGTGATTCTTTATTTCTAAACAGTTATCCTTCCAATTTTTACCAGGACTATTGAAGAATGGCAGGAGGGTGTCCCTTTGGAGGACGTCCCCATCTTGACAGGGGGGCTTGATTCGTTTAATTTTGACCTGTTCTTTCTGAGACCACTAGGCCAGCGTAGCTCAGTCGGTAGAGCAACTGATTCGTAATCAGTAGGTCGGAGGTTCGAATCCTCTCGCTGGCTTTCTATATTTATTCAAATACAGATTGTCTATCAGTGGGCGGGAATTTGATCTCTCTATTGATTCCGTTTATTTTTAGTTATTTAGAAGTGAATGAGCATTAAAGGTTTTAACATTAGTGTCCATATAGTGTCCCTTGTATTCCATCATTATCCTCAATAGTCATTCCTTTATTGCTTGATTGTCCGTTCTAAATTTCCTGATGCAAATTCTTTTAGAATAATGATGTTGCTAAATATTACATTTAGCGACCTTCTTTTCGCCTAAGTATCAAATCATGATAATTTGAATCTGATAATTCGAATTTTACAGTTCTCGTATAAATAAATATTCATGTGTTGCTCATAAAGGGGAAAAAGTGAAAAGAAGATGCCCTCAATGTGATTCTGAAAACACCGATACTCCACGTTTTTGTAGCAACTCTGCGACTCCGCTTCAAAGTGGAGATGAAGTCTATCCGATATTATTGAATCGGCTTTTCCATTGTGATATAAGTCTAAGCGCCATAAATTGGGGATAAAATGAAATCAGAAAGGCGGGAAGAATCTCTGCTTCAAGAAAAAAAGCAGATTTCTATCTCTGTATCCGCAAAAAATTATATCTAAAAAAAAGAGGGGCTTCATGAGAAAGACAATTTCAGTGATGGTATTTTGTCTTATATTTCTCCTGTCTGTCAGTTTTTGTTATGCGACACCGCAAAAGTCACAGAAAGAAGTAGCATTTGAAGAGATAGTCATGAATGCAAAAAAGTCAGAGGGACTCTTCAACCTCTACCAGAAGGAGGACAAGCTCTATCTTGAGATTCAGCCCGAGCAGTTTGGAAAGCTGTATCTTTTTTTGCCTACCCTAAGGACCTCTGCCAGATATGGTATCTCAGGAAGTTATCTCCCCACGAGGATCTTTGTGTGGGAAAAGCTGGATAATAAGGTTTTGCTTCTTTGGAAAAACACCCGTTACACAGCAAAGAAATCAACTCAGTACAAACGATCGCTCAAGAATGTCATCCCCGATTCGATTGTCAACGCATTCAAGATAGAAAGCGCGCCCCATCCTGAGAGAAAGAGCATCCTCATATCTCTGGATGAATGTTTTTTGTCGGATTTGCCCGATCTGGGTCAGAGATTTAGCAGAGATCCAAAACATCCCTATTCTGTTGACAAAAAAAGGACGGTCTGGGGCAAAGTCCAGTCATTCCCCAAGAACATAGAACTTGAGGTGCGCTATACTGTAGCTTCTACCAGACCCAGAAACGAACCGAGTGTTCCCGACCCCCGTGCCTTCACCGTTCATGTCCGCTACAGCATTTTGGAAGTTCCGATAAACAATGGCTATCGGCCTCGCTTGGCTGATGATAGGATTGGCTTTGTTCACACTAAGGTCTATGATTATGACCGGTACGGGCTTGAAGGTACGGCCGTCCGGTATATCCACCGCTGGCATCTGGAAAAGAAGAATCTGAACGAAGAAATATCTGAACCGAAAGAGCCGATTGTTTTCTGGCTGGAAAATACCATCCCTCTCGAATACAGAAAGGCCCTCCGTGATGGGGTGCTGGAATGGAACAAAGCTTTTGAGAAAGCGGGATTTAAAAATGCCATTGTGGTCAAACAGATGCCCGACGATGCAGAATGGGATCCGGCTGATATTCGCTATAACACAATCCGCTGGGTAGTCTCTTTGGAGGGATGGGGAGGTTGGGGCTTTGGGCCTTCTCGGAAGAATCCTTTAACCGGACAGATTCTTGATGCAGACATTGTTCTCCTAAGCCCGATAAACCACATTTTCTTTTACAATGCGTATGCTTCACCGCTAAGTCTCGATCGTTTTGGTGATGTCAGTGAATCTTTTCCTGGTGAGATAAGTCCCTGGTATCAGGATAATTTAGTTCTGGGTTATGAACGTGATTATGGAATCCTGGATATGCTTGTTAGCGGAAGGATAAGTGATATCAAAGACGTTCCTGAAGAATACATGTATCAAGGCTTGAAATTCTGGGCCTGTCATGAGGTTGGTCATACTCTGGGCTTACGCCATAACTTCAAAGGATCGACAACGATTGCTCTTAAAGACATACACAACACTGAAGTCACTGCCCGGGAGTCCATCGGCAATACCATCATGGAATACCTCCCAATAAATTTAGCTCCCAAAGGGGCAGAGCAGGGCGAATATTTTTCGACAACCATCGGTGCCTGGGATTACTGGGTCATTCAATACGGTTACATGCCAATTGAAGCAGAAACACCAGATGATGAACGGCCCGAACTTGATAAAATCGCCTCTCGTTCGACTGAGCCTGAGTTGAGCTATGGAGCAAGCGAAGATGCTTATGACTTTGGGCCCTATTCCACGAGTATAGATCCGATGTGCAATACCGGCGAACTCAGTGATGATCCCATAAGCTATTTGGAGCAGACAATTATTCGTATTGAGGATCTGTGGCAGCAACTGGAGGATAGAGCCCTGTTTGAAGGACGAAGCTTTGCTTACTTGCGCCAAGGATTCGAACAAACATTGCGCAGATATCTTTCCAAAATGCGCCTTTTGACAAAGTGGATTGGAGGAATCTACCACGTCCGTGCTCATGTGGGTGATCCTGGAGGAAACCTGCCTTATCGGGTTGTTGAGTATGAGAAGCAAAAGAGGGCTTTGGATATTATCAAAAATAAACTCTTTAATCCTGACACCTTTTCCTTTGATCCGGATTTTATCCGGAAACTCCAGATAGACCGCTTTATGGACTTTAGCTCCCGAGAAGACAAGATAAAAGGAGCAAGCCAGGGAGAATTCAGGCTTGATTTTTCTCTGGCTTTTCACCTAAAGATGTCCTATCAGCGCATTTTGAATCTTCTTTACGACCCGGCGAGGTTGCATCGCATTCAGGACAACGAGATGAGAACCGAAGGAAAGAAGTTCACTCTAGAGAATTACCTTAGTGAGCTCTACAGCGCTATTTGGGAAGAGTTGGAAACAGGAGAGGCCATCGGATCCTATCGGAGAATTCTTCAGCGGGAATACCTCAACACCGTTACCAGATCTGTTTTAAAGCCAGCGCCTCTAGCATCGGGTGATGCGATAGCCGTCTGCCGCTATCAGCTCAAGCAGCTGGACAGAAGCATTAAGGACTACCTAGCCAGATATCCTGAAGCCAACCTGATGACCCGTTCTCATCTCGATAGCTGCTCTGATATCATCAATGAAACTCTCAAGACAATCGATTAAAAAGACATAAAATAAAGACACAATTCTTTTTATTATGGGATTAGGCCGAATTTATTATGGAGACACCTACGCCAAGAGTTTCTACATGCTCGGCAAAATCTAAGGACAGCAAGGCGACACATCTAAAGTTCTAGAGTACTACGAGAAATTCCTCTCCCTCTGGAAAGACACTGATCCTGGCCTCCCTGAAGTTGACGATGCAAAGAATAGGCTGGCTGGGTTAAAGAGCCACTGAACAATATGTCGCTAAATTAATTATTTCACGACATTTGAAAGAGAACTAAAGTAGACTTGAGTTGAAAATCTGGTGTCCAAATAGTGTCCATAAGAGATCTAAATAGACCTTAAAAGACCTGAATAGACCTAAACAGAAACAATACTTTACGTTTATTATCAACAACTTACGTGATCCCCTGGAAACTGATTCGTAATCAGTAAGTCGGAGGTTCGAATCCTCTCGCTGGCTTTCTTTTTTATAGGGAAATCCCGCATTTTTCCTTTAAGCACTTTTTATCCAGGGTACCCAAGATTAAGCACAATTTGTGACATTTTTATAACATGGGAGTAGAAATGCATACCGATTTTGGATATAGGATACAACGCGACCTGACCAGGACTCTAATTGACGAAGAGTGTGGAATCAAGTTTATATTGGCTTGAAAAAATGGCGTGAAATAATTAATTTCGCGCCATTTTCATAAATAGAAATTTAAGATAGTGACGTGACAATATTAACAAGGACAACAGGGCAGATTGCTGACATTTATCGCAGCCCTGCCCCATGCCTCAGGAAGTTTGTCAGGAGCTGATGATGGCCACCGAGAATCCGGTGAAGACGGCTCATATCTGTTGACTTTCCCCGCATCAAGAATTAAATATAAAGGTAGCATACGGGAATTCCTGAAATGATCGGACAGACTCTTCTCCATTATAAGGTCATCGAAAAAATCGGCGAAGGCGGGATGGGCGCTGTCTACAGGGCCCACGATACCCACCTCGACCGCCCAGTGGCCATCAAGATCCTGCCGCCTGACAAAGTCACGGATTCTGAGCGTAAGCAGCGATTCGTCCAGGAAGCCAAGGCCGCCTCTGCCCTCCGCCATCCGAACATTGTTGTCATCCATGACATAGCCATGGATCTCGGTCTCGATTTCATCGTCATGGAGCTTATTGAGGGTCAATCACTCGACCGTCTCATAAGACGCAAGGGACTGAAGCTTTCCCAGGCTCTCGGGTACGCTGTCCAGATTGCCGACGGCCTGGCCAAAGCCCATGCTGCGGGAATCATCCACCGCGACCTTAAGCCAACAAACATAATGGTTACAGACGACGGCCTGGTCAAAATCCTCGATTTTGGACTGGCAAAGCTCATGGAAGAGGAAGTTGAGGCCGACGCCGTTCGGACAATGACTCTGGGACGCGATGAGAAGCCGAGGACGGAGGAAGGTTTCATCGTCGGCACTGCGGCCTACATGTCTCCCGAGCAGGCTGAGGGGAAAACGGTCGACGCCCGGTCGGATATCTTTTCCTTCGGGACAGTCCTTTACGAGATGCTCGCCGGGCAGAAGGCATTTGCCCGTGAGAGCCGCATCAAAACTCTTGCCACCGTTCTCAGCGAGGACCCGAAGCCGGCTTCTGCTGTGAATGAAGAGGTTCCCCCTGAAGCGGAACGCCTCCTGAACCGCTGCCTCCGTAAGGACTCCCAGCGGCGCTGGCAGACAATGTCCGATCTCAGGGTCGCGCTCCTGGACTTGAAGGAGGACTCAGAATCGGGCAAACTCCAGGCCGCCCTTGCCCCCAGACGCGGAAAAAAACGGACCGTCCTCCTGACGGCACTGGCAGCCCTCATCGTTGTAGCCGCTGCTGTCCTCTTCATGCTTGTTGTCTTAAACACCAGGGCGCCTGTGGAATTTGAGATCATTCCTTTGACTTTCGATTCCGGCCTGACCAGTACCCCAGTAGTCTCCGCCAACGGGAACCTCATGGCTTATGCTTCCGACCGGGAAGGAAGCCGCACCTTCGACATCTGGGTCCAACAGGTTTCAGGCGGGGAGCCGCTCCGGCGGACCGACCATCCGGCTGACGATTGGTTCCCCTCATTATCCTCAGATGGATCCAAGATTGTTTTCCGTTCCGAACGGGACGGCGGCGGGATCTACATCATCGAAGCCCTGGGCGGAGAGGAACGAAAGATAATCGACAGAGGATATTGGCCCAGATTTTCGCCCGATGGAAGCCTTATCTCCTACATCACCATTCCGGCTTCAAAAGAGTCGAACCTGGTTAAAATGTTTCTTGTCTCTTCCAAAGGGGGGCAGCCGAGTCCGATTCACCCCGAGTTCTGCTGCCATTTCTCCAGTCAAGGGGCGACGCCGATCTGGTCTCCCGATGGGAAATACCTATTGTTCCGCGGCCAGCGAGTCGATGATCCTGCGTCCACTGACTGGTGGGTGGCACCGGTTGAAGGAGGAGAACCTGAGCGGACCCGCGCTATGGAAAACCTGGCCCTGACATCGATTGTCCAGTGGCCAACCGCCTGGTCAGGGAACCACGTCTATTTCGTCTCAGGGACGACTATCGAGGGAATCAATGTCTTCCGGGTTCCCATCGATCCCGGGAACTGGACGATTTCAGGACCCGCTGAGCCTCTAACGACTGGACCAGGCATGAAGTTCTATGCATCAGTCACCCGTGACGGACGCGTACTTTTCACCGACATGACGGTTATCATTGATGCGTGGAGTATAGCCGCCAGGACGGACGAGGCTGTCGTTTTGTCGGATCCCAAAAAACTTACCACTGACCGCATGCAGAAATTCCGTCCTTCGATCAGCCGCGACGGGACCATAGTGGCGTTCGCCGCCTTCGGTGGTGTTCAGGCGGCCATATTCGAACTCAGGTTGAGAAACCTGACAACCGGGCAGGAGACGACGATCCCGACGCAAGCAATGAGCTTCGATTTCCTGCCTCGGTTGAGTCCTGATGGATCGGTCCTTGCGTACCGTGATTTTATCTCCAATACGTGGCGCACATTTGTCGTCCCGGTGGGCGGCGCACTCGGCCGGGAAATCTGCGATTCCTGTGTCATCCTCGACTTTTTTCCGGATACGGATTTTGCCTTAGTCCAGGTCAATCCTGATAAACTCGAAAAAATGAACCTCCGGAACGGGGAGAAGTCCCCGGTAATAGCCGTTGAAAAAGGATCGATCAGCGACGCAAGCCTTTCCCCGGATGGGGAATGGATCTCCTACCTCACCGGCGAGCCGGACGGCCGGGCTGTGATATGGATCTCCCCGATAAGTGGGACTTCTGTTGCCGGGAAGCAAAAAATCCTTATCACAAAGGACGACCGTTACCTCAGCTCACCCGGATGGTCTCCCAACGGCCGCTATCTATATTTCCTTGCTGAAAAGAGCGACCGCTGTGCTATCTATGCTCAGGAGCTCGATCCCCGGACAAAGGAGCCCGTCGAGGAGGCACGCGAGGTCTATTTCTCCCCGGACAGCAGGTTCCACCTGAATTTTCCGATAGGCAGCGGAACGATCGGCGTGGCCGCGGACAAGATTATCTTCTCTGTGTGCGAAATGACCGGGAATATTTTTCTCGCCAAGCCCAAATCTCGCTGACCAGGCGTGAGACGGTAGTTTTCTCTCTCCTTGGTCGCCATCTTGAGTTTGTGTTTGGCCGATTAACAGATCGTCAAAGCTCGCTATTTTAATCCCTCACAGATGCTTGATGTTAGCAAAATGTCGTATAATGTATATATTTCACGTCATTTTTTGATATCAAACGACTCGAAGCAGAAAAGCATTTTTAATCTGGTGTCCAAATAGTGTCCATAAGAGATCTAAATAGACCTGAATGAACCTGAATAGACCTAAACAGAAACAATGCATTGTTTCTGCAGAAACAATAACTTGCGTTTATTATCAATAACTTACGTGATCCCCTGGAAACTGATTCGTAATCAGTAAGTCGGAGGTTCGAATCCTCTCGCTGGCTTTTCCTTTTCCCCTGGAAGCC
>Ga0255055_10000772_pt1 | contig 24304 bp, 40 predicted proteins | sample JV7_2_27_MG_FD_188633 | JGI IMG/M metagenome (GOLD analysis project Ga0255055, IMG submission 188633) | Seawater microbial communities from Jervis Inlet, British Columbia, Canada - JV7_2_27 | ecosystem: Environmental > Aquatic > Marine > Inlet | place: Canada: British Columbia | collected...
ATTGAACCACTTGCCGGGGTCCACTGTCCTACTGTTGAATAATACCAAGCCCCATCTGTGAGGCTGGTCATCTCTTGTGGATACGGCTGCGATGAGTTGTTTTCAGCGAGGGCCGTCGCCACTACTTCTACTGGAGTTGTCTGATTCAAACCTCGAAATACCTCGACCATCACCGAGGCGTTAAAAGCAGTCACTCCGCTATAGGTAAAGGTTGGGGTCTCGTCCTCCGACACTCCGGCCAACTTGTAAAACCATGCACCTGAACGGTCGTCGCCAGATGCCGTGATAGCTGTGCCAGCCGCCGTCCAACCGCCAGGTGCAGTCCAGGTCAGATCATTGCTGACAAAACAACAAGCGATGAGAAGGTCATTTTCCGCCCAAGACAGACCCGAGAAATCGGGCGACAATGACTGGGTTACAGCAGCGTCGTGGTCAACAACCGATCCGATATAGCTGATAATTTCCGGGTCAGGTGTCGTCCAAGAATCAGCAGGAGCTATACAAATCTGGAATGCTGATGACCCATCCGCTGCGCTCAGAGTGAGAGTGCAATCCTCTGATGTTCCTGCAGTGGTGACAATCTTGGTGCCATAAGAGAGAGCGACTCCAGCTGCACCCGGACCACCCGATCCGAGAGTGTCGGTCTCCGACCAACCGGTGCCGCTGTAGCTGTGGGGATGGGTGTCTTCGCCATCTGAGGCAGCGCAGGCGATCACTAGCGAACCGTCATGGAGAGTGGTAAGAGCCGGAATAGCCGTAGCTTGATTAGTGACCCGAGCGCCCCGGACACTAATTGGCCTAGTTATGTCGGCCCCTGAAATGCGAAGCATCCAACCACCGCCAAAACGGGCTTCTGCATCATAGTCGCCAAAATCGTAATTACTCGGTTCGCTGGCTGTGGCTATCCGAGAATAGACAGCTATAAGGGCGTCGGCCGCACCACTGTAATGTTCAGCTTCTTTAAACCAGCCCGAAACAACTGCTCGCCGGGGGGCAGCATTGTCCTCGTCACCGACGATGGCGATAAGGATATCCCCGGCCTCGGTCCCTGTCGGCACATTGATAGTGAATGGATCAGTTGCCGTTCCTACAGTGAGTTTCTCGGTGCCCTCAATGACTATTGCCATTTAGACCACTACGTCCTAATTTCGTATCCGTACTCCACCGCTTCGACTCTTGCGCCCACATAAAGTAATATCACTATGCCCTGACCTCAGCACCGAACTCGGAGGTTGGTCGGTCCAGTTCTGGGACCAGAAACGGTGCCACCGGCAAACGTGGTGACGCGATCTGTCCAGAGGCCATCATCGTATCCTTCCAACAGCAGAGCGGTCATCAGCAAAGACTTTAGCCATGATCAGGTAAGATGTTCGGACGAACGATGGGGTTGCAGGAATGACCAAGGAACATCATGGCGACCCTGACGACCGACTGGAGACAGTTGTGGCAGACGTAGCCAAAATACGACAGCAGTTGGAAGACGGGTCCATAATGCTGCCAAACGGAAAATTGGCTGCGGAAGCTATCCGCGAACATGATGACCTAGTAGGCAACCAGCAGGCAATGCTTGGTCAGCAAACCAAGATGATCAACCTGTTCGAAGGTCAACCCGTGCTCAGCGCGATCACAGGTCAACCCACCGGTGAGCGTGAGACTGGAGTGATCGACAAGATCGACTACCTCTACCAAGGAGCCAACGGAGGAAGCCCAGTCAGATTCAAACGGGAGTGGACCACGACCCAGATGTGGACGATAGGACTTGTGGTCTTCCTGTTGACCGGCATTTTCCTCGCGATGATCCCCATAGTCACTGAGATCGTCACCGGCCCGTGATGATCCGCTAGTCTTTCGTACGAACTCTGTTCGCAAAGGAGACGCATGGAATCCCTCGACCTAGTAGGAGTATCGGCTGTTGTCGGAATCCTGCTCCCCTACCTCACCTCACTGATCAAGAACATCGGACACACATGGCCATCACAGTTGGTCAAGGCTATGGCTTTTGTGCTGGCGGCTGGTGCCGCGGTGATCAGCGTCGGCGCACAAGCAGGCTGGTCGTCGTTCGACATCAACCTGATCCTCGGATCGTTCACAGTGATCTACGCCCTGGCCCAGACCACATACAAGGGTCTCATCGGTGGCACCAAGATCGAGCAGGCGCTGTCCAACACCCTCAACAACGACGCACCCGCATTGCCTAACGATTGAGCGTGCGAACGTTTTAGATCAACAGAAAATCTGTTCGTTCGCGAAAGATTCTCGTTGAGATAATCCGAAATCTGTCGGTCCTCCGTGCTACGTTGACCCACCGGAGGACCGATGCAAGTTTCAGCTTCCAAGATCAAAGTATTCGGCGACTGTGCCAACCAGTACAAGTACCAATACGTCTTGAAGCTGCCCGGTGAACAGTGGGGTGCGCTCACTGTCCTCGGCACAGTTTTCCATTACGCCATAGAGGTCTATGAGCTATACGACTATGACATAGCCCTCGCTGTCCGCACCTTCTCCTACTATTGGAACCACGTCGAAGAACTCGGCGAAAAGATCGACTGGTATCCACCACGAACCTCCCATGAGGGACTCGAAGCACGTGGTGTCGAAATGTTGGAGCGTTACCACGAGCTACTCCCCTGGAAAGGCGGCGACCTCGTCGGGACAGAAATCGCATACGAAGTCCCGCTAGGCACACATGTACTCCGTGGCCGCATCGACAAGCTCTTCTACCGGCCACAGGCAGGAGAACTACAGGTCATCGACTTCAAGACCGGCGTACGTGTCCCTAAGAGACTCCGTTACAACCTCCAGTTCACCTGCTACCTCTACGCCACAACCCGGCCCGAATTCTGGGAGCAGGTCCCCGGCTGGGAGGACTTCTGGCCCCAGGCGATGGAAGTCAAACGACTCGGTCAATGGTTCCACGCTCGGAACAACAAGATGTTCAATGCCGGATACCGGGAAGACTCTGACTACCGCAGACTCCTACTCGCTGTCGATCAGATGGAAGCCGCTATCGAAGCCAATATTTACCCTCTTACTATCGAAGGGGAAGCATGCGGCTGGTGCGCATGGATAGACGACTGTGGGACGGAGGTGGAATCACCCAACACAGATCTGACTCTCGCCGTTCAGTGACTAGACAGGAGACTAAGTGCCCTTTGAAATCGAAATGACAGGCGCGCAGGATTACCAGCGCATGATCAAAATGGCTATTGGAGGATTTCCAGGGACAGGGAAGACGCTTTTTTCGTCCACCGCACCCACCGCGTTTTTCGTGTTCTTCCGGGAGCAGCCGCGGATCATGTCCATAGCCGACAGGTACATGCCTCACGCCAAAGTCACCAACAAGGTTGATGATAATGGTCGGCTGGTGACACCAGTCTGGGATACGTTCCATGAGGTTATCGACTACCTCGACTCAGAACGAGGCGAAGTTTACGGGTCAACGATCATCGACACCGGAGATGAACTGTTCCAAGCTCTCAAAGAGGGACGCAAATTAGCCAACCGTGGCAAGTGGGGCATCCAAGACTGGGGCTGGCTCGGAGACATGTACCGCGAGATCATCAACCGAGTTATCGACCTCCCCAAACACGTGATCGTTACCTACCACCTCAAGTCCTCCCAAGAGGGAGACGACGGGGAGATCCTTCGTGAGATAGCCCTCCAAGGTCAAGCCAAAGACGAAGTGGCAGGCTGGTTCGATATTGTGGGAGTGCTCGACTCCTGGGAGGAAGACACCGAAGACGGGAAGATACTCCACCGTGGCATGCTCACCCATACCACACCGAAGTACCCGTTCGTCAAAGACCACTCAGGCAAGCTGCCCAAAGTGTTCGAACTGTCCGAGAGCTTCGTTGGCGACTTCCAGAGGATGTATGACCTCATCTACGAAGACGTTCCTACGAGCGACCACGAGACGCTCGAAATCATCGAACCTGAACCCAAGAAGGCAGCCAGTACGGAGAAGACCAGCGCCGAGACGGGAGTGCCTACACCCAAGGATGTAGACGCCAAGAAGGGTGGGAAGAAACCGAAGGATGAGCCTGAGAAGTCAGATAAGGCATCTAAGGACAAGAAGGATGAGTCTGCAAAGGCGGAGCCTGAGGCGGAAGCTGCACCTGCTGAAGAGCCAGCCGACAAGCCCGCGGAACCGGAGGAAGAGGTGGTGGTGGGAGACAAGGCTGAGCCTGATGCAGAGGATGAGTCAACGGAGGATGCGGAGCCTGTTGAGGGAGCAACAGAAGACGAGGCGATAGAGGCTCTAGAGACAGAGCTAGGCGCGACCGTTGTTGAAGCCTTCTGCGAATACGAAGAAGACGGCGAGACCTGTGGTAATCCACTGACCAAACGGAAAGTGGATGCAAAGGGAGGCCCCGTAGCGGACGAGAACGGAGAACCCATCTTGATCCCAGACAAGGATCTGATGGACCTCACCAAGATCCGGTTCCGCAAGTACATGTGTCGTGAGCACTTCAACGCAGCAAGGAAAGGCTGACTATGCCAAGGATGACAGCGGAAGAATCAAGCTTCGAGATGATCCCCGAGGGACAGATCGTGGCTGCCAAGGTGTTGGAAATCGAACAGAAGACACTCGACTTCGGTGACAGGCTCAACTGGAAGTTCCTAGTAACCGAGGCCCAGTGGGACGAGTACAAGATCAACGGTTCGACCAGCATGAAGTTCACTATCGACCCACCGTCGAAGTTCTACGAATGGTCAATCCAACTGCTCGGACGAACGTTTGAAGTAGGAGAGTCGATCGACACTGACGATCTACTGGGACTGCCCTGCCGACTCGAAATCGAACACAAGCCAGACAAGGACGACCCCGAGAAATTCTGGATGCGTGTAGCGACAGTGATCGGACCCAGGGGCAGTGCCGCTCCGACCTCGGAGGACGTGTTCGGATAGTGGCCCAATACGCGGCTAACACCAACGTCACCGCTGAACGGTCCCGTGGTGAGATCGAGAAGACCGTGGGAGACTGGGCGTTGCCTCAAGTGGCACAGGCCTACGACATGGGCGAAATGCCTAAAGCCCTGCCGATGCCCAGTGACTCCTGAATCCTATCTCCAGTCGAAGGGCCTGTCGCCGAAGAAGGCACCAGGCGAATGGGTTGTTAGGTGTCCCATCTGTGGAGACTCTAAAAATCAGCGGCATGCTCACCTCTATGTCAACCAAGAGCATGGAGCATGGAAATGTCACAGGTGCGGAGAGTCGGGGTCTTTCGCAGACCTCCAACGAGCTTTCGGAGACGAACCAGAACCAGTACAGAAGGAAGCAGCCGCACGCTGGCTGGTCTTCGCTAACGCTCTCAGGGTATGCCAGGACGCTCTTCTCGACTATCCGCACATCCTCAAATATCTTCGGGAGGAACGACACCTGACTGCTGACACTATCGGCAAGTACAGGCTCGGGTTCATGGACGAAGAGTTCACCCGCAATATGAAAGCCAAAGGCTATGGACTGGGTGATCTCAGAGAGGCAGGGCTGGTAGCAGAGAACTCCAACCGACCCATGTTCCAAGGACGGATTGTCATCCCCTACATGAACCGAGACAACGTCGTCACGCTCCGCGGAAAACAAATCGGCGGGAACATGCTCCAAGCTAAAGGCGTATCCCTCGGACTGTACGGAGTGGACAACGTTCGTGCGCACGAAGGCGACGTGTATATCTGTGAAGGCGAATTCGACACCATGTACCTGGACCAACTCGGCTACCCAGTAGTAGGAGTGCCAGGAGCAGGCACATTCCAGGAGGAATGGGCTACATGGTTCGACAGCGTACGCCGCGTGTTCATAGTGCTCGACGCCGACGAGCAGGGACTGGCAGGAGCAGAAAAGATCCAGGCGGTACTCGGAGGCAAATCACAGATAGTCGAACTCCCTGTCCCAGAGCAAGAAGACTCCACTGATATCCAGGAGTACTTCCTCCGCGACGGCTACTCACTGGACGACTTCGAACAACTGATCGAATCGTACCGAGGTACCCGACTCTTCACCGTCGAAGACGCACTCCTAGAACGCGACAAACTCAAAGACGCCGAAGGTCTCAACCTCGGATGGAAAGACTTCGACCATTGGATACACCCAGGGATGCTCCCCGGACAGGTCATGGTCGTACTCGCCAAGACCGGAGTCGGAAAGACAGCATGGGTTACCCAGGTGCTCCACAACCTGTCCGAATATTGGATCTACATGGACGGCGACCACCAGGCTCAAAGCGAAAGCGTCCCCATCCTCATGCTCTCCCTAGAACAGACCAAAGCTGAGCTAGTAGAACGCATGTGGCGTATCTCTAGGTTGTGGGACCCCTGGATGACAGACGACCACTTCAAAATGGCCTACCGCAATCTGCGAATCAACGACGAAAACAGGATACCCCCCGAGGATATTCGGATACTGGTCAACGAGTTCCTAGACGACGTACAAACCATGCCAAAGCTGATGGTTCTCGACTACCTTGGCTACTGGGCGAGATCCTTCAAAGGGAAATCTCGTTACGAACAGGTCAGCGAGTCCATCATGGAGTTGAAGGCACTCGCCAAAGAATTCGGAGTGTCTGTCATCGTGCCGCACCAGGTCAGTCGTAGTGGACGAAAAGGGGAACGACTCGAACTGGATTTTGCACGGGACTCGGGAGTGGTGGAAGAGACCGCCGACTTCGCACTGTCACTATGGGCACCACACTCCAAAGAGGATCGATCCGACTCCGACCTGTCCATCCTCGATCGGGCAGACGTACGACTCGAAATCCTCAAGTCGAGACACGGCGGACTAGGCAGAGAAGTCAGGATGCTCTGGGCACCCGCCTCACTCGCCCTGCCAGCAGCCGGTGACCGAGGATTCAAAGACCTCGTGATCAAAGAGTACGAGTGGCTCGACCAAGGAATGTTGTATCAGCAGATTCACCGTGGGCACAGGCAAGGACACATCGGATGATCTGGTACTACTTTGTCTGCTCGTGCTCCTCGGCAGCGTGGGGACGGAGTACTCATTTCGGAGCGTTGGCACGAGTCGCCGAGATTCTTCATGGTGGCGTAGCGCATGATCTGTCATGGGGAGAGGACACTGAATGATCTCCCGAATTCAACCCGAGGAATTCCTTCGTGCGAACGATGTAGACACACCGCAACAGGTGCTGGACTATGCAGCACAGCAGCTTGGTTGTCCCAAACCGATCGGACATGCACGCCGAGGGACAACTCTACGACGCATCAAAGACGAAATGTCCTACCAGAACTGGACGTGGCGGCATCTGACCGGAGCGATCGACTTCATGAAACAACGAGGGATCACACCACGGTCCTTCGACTTCGTGTACTACCACGTAGAGCCAGCCATGAAAGCAGGCTTCCTGCCACGGACAGCCGTCTCATCAGTCGAAGCCTTAAAAGAGGCAGTCAGTCACGCTGTCTACCTCGAAACCGACGATGAATGGATACGCAGACTTCTAGCAGCACGAGGCTCATCCCTCACCAAGGTCTACTCCATGTGGGAGCAAGAACGCAGACCCCTCCTGGAGGATGTATGAAGTTCGTAGCCCAGGACCACCGGCTGAGACGCTTCGAAGACCAGGAGGTTTCGGTCAGCCGACTTATTCTGCCCAGAAAACTCGTAGAAATTCCCATGGATCTGACCGTGGACGAAAAAATCGAGATTTCATTCACGGCCATCGTTGTTGGAGCATCCTTCGACGTGAACGCTAAGACCGGGGAACTTGTTCGTTCGCACAAAATACGTATCACCGACTCAGAAGTGGAGACCATATGATCGACAAATTCATTACCAACATCGCACTGTTCGAAGAGTCTGTTGTGATCGACTACGTGGAGGTGACCGACCATCCAGTGCAAAGATCGGTATCCTTAGCGTTGCCTCTGGAAGGTATGCAGCAGTCAGATCCTCAGTTATGGCAGGATATTCAAGAATTGCTGAGCGATGCCAGAGTGGTGCTTGACTCGGCACATCTTGCGTACCATGCCGTAGACAGACGTACGCAAGAAATGGGACGAACCTAGGAGGAAGAAATGAAAGGTCCGTATTACGTCCTAAACGAGGATCGACGGATGGCTGCTTGGGGTAAGCCCTGCGCCAAGAATCAGACATTCATGAAGATCGACTTTTCGGGACGACAACACACGGTCAACAAGCTCGCCGCAGAGTCATTCCTGGCGATGGAAGAGATCCGCAAAGCACATGGCTACGAACCGACCGGCACAGACACAGGGTTCTACAACTGTCGGCACATGCGTCACGACGACCGGATGCCATGGTCTGTTCACGCCTGGGCGATGGCACTGGACTGGAACTGGTTGCAGAACCCAGCCGGTAACAAGCTCATCACCGACCTGCCTCGGGCGATGCGTGACGACATCCTGGCCCTACGCACCAACTCAGGTGCCCGCGTCTTCCGATGGGGAGCCGACTGGGACTGGGATGGTCAATGGACCGACCACACATACGTAGACGCGATGCACTGGGAGTGTGTCGCTCATCCACAGGATCTGAGCACTGGAATCAAAGGGTTCACACCAAGTCAGCCGGTCCCACCGGCACAAGACTGGACCAAGGAGTTGATAATGGCCCTACCGACACTACGAGAAGGCGACGGATACAACGACCAGCATCCAGACTGGCGCGACGACGTGCGTCGGATGCAAGCCAACATTGCTATTGGTGGAGTCAAGGCGGAGAACACGTTCAACCCGAAGACCGGCAAGCCTGACGGCCTGTTCGGACCCGGCACCAAGAATGCGCTGAAGGCATACCAGACAGCCAACGGACTGTCATCCGATGGTGTCTGCGGCCCGAAGTCGTGGACTGATCTGATGGGTCAGTAACACAGCAGATGAGTGAGTCCAGCAAGAGTGAGCGTGTCGAATGCGCTAAGTGCGGGGAAATGCTCGTACGAGTGAATGCGACCGGGGACCCCGGCGAAGACTTCATTGAGGTCGCGTCGGGAGACACTCATGACTGCTGGGCTGCCCTGCCTGAGAAGGCAGAGCACATACGGCTGGACTGATTGGTCGCAAACATGCCACAACGTATCCTGGTAGTCGGGTCCACACCGTTCGCTACGCGGCTGGTCCACTACCTCCAGGCTTACGGGAAGGCGAAAGAGCGGCGGGTCCTCGTCGTACAGCACACTGAACGGGTCGCGTCGATAGACGATGTGCAGCGGGGCGTCTGGCAGACCTACGTCGGAGATGATGACCAGGGCAGGCCAGATCTGATTGTCAACGCCTACGAGACGGCCTCTCTTATGGCATGCGAAACCAATCCCTCCGAAGCCTGGCAATCCAACAGTCGAGTAGCAGCCATGGTCGCTCTGGCAGCACGAGCCGCCGAAATCCCTCTGGTCCACATGTCGTCCGAACATGTGTTCAGGGGCGACAATGGTCCCTACTCGATAGAAGCCGCGCCCAACCCGATCAACGTGTATGGCGTGACCAAGTGGTACGGCGAAATTACTGCGTCCACCATCTACCCCAAGGATGGGCACTTGGGGACCACAGTGGTCAGACATTCAGAACTCTACGGATTCGACGTGGTGACTTCTCCACCGCGCCCTTTCAAGACGACCGAAGAGCAGCAGGTGATGAGGGTGCATGATACGGCGTCGATGGTTCCGACCTTCATCGCAGAAGCAGCCTTCCTCTTGGCACGAAACATCCTTCTCAACCCATCCTCACTCAACGAGCCGATCCTTCACATATCCACCAAGGAATCACCAACCACATGGTGGGACTTCCTGATCGCAGCAGACGTAGAAGTATTGGAAAACGTGAACCGTTCTGCCACGGTCAGCGAGGAGTCAGTTCGTGTAGGGCAGCAGCGAGGACTGTCAGCAAGCCCAGGATGGTTTCTGCCGTCGCGTTCACCCGATGTGCAGTGGGCCAACTTCACGGCAGAGGCCAGAACACAACGCATGATGCGGTTCTGGAAGTGACAGCACCAAAGGTTCGTGCGAGCATTTACGAGCGGGATCGGTTCCGGTGTCGAGGGTGCGCGCAGCAGGCCACCGAGATCCATCACATGATCTTCCGCAGCCAAGGAGGGTCCGATGACCCTTCTAATCTCGTCGCCTTATGTCAGCCCTGTCACAACATAGCTCACGGAGTACGGAGCGGTACTCTCCCCGCTTGGGTGCTTCAGGCCATGGTCATCTACGACAAGTTCCGGGTCTGCTGTGAGATATGGAAGCTGTTCGCTGCCCAAGCTCAGTGTCTCACCTGTGAGAATCGATCGGCTGACTACACATGTCTGCTCTACGACAAAGAGATCGATCCGTTAGACGGCTGTGAGGAGTGGAGGCTCCGCAGCCTGAGCGTCCATAGTTGACTCGATCCTGAGTGTGATCTTGTCAAAGGACATGTCCCAGTAGCGTTGAGCGTGGGCAGGGCGACGGCTGATCTGACGTTTCAGGTTCCTGCGATCCTGAGGCGTGTGCATCCCCCACACACCGATGGTCTGGCTGGTATGGAGCGCATACTTCAGGCACTCCTCAACTACAGGACACGTCGAACAGATCATCAAAGCCGTCAACTCTTCCAGCGACTCGTCGTCGCCAAAGAAGCAGTTGAGCAGTTCGTCCTCTACTTCAACACAGTTTGCGGATTCCCGCCATCCCGTCACGGGCAATCACAGTATCGTTCGCACGAAAGCTAGTCAACGACTAGACGCTCCAAGTGGGTGGCTGGTCGAAGACCAGGAGGAACTCGTATTCCAGGCGAGCCTGATAGTTCTGCCCATACCGCATCCCCTTCGCTGACAGCGGAATCACATGAGCCAGGACCCAGCCCATCTCAATCAGAGAAGTCAGATGCCATTCCACTACCGGCTGCTCAACACCGCCACGGATATGGTTCTTCAAGTTCAGGATGAACCGTCCTCCAGGCTGCACGACACGACGGACCTCTCGCCATGCAAGTCGATGCAATTGACGGTACTCCTCCCCCCACTGCATCTGCCCAGAGTTGTTGGGACTCAACTCGTGGCCAAGGTCATGCCGATACGAACGTCTCACAGAGCCATCCTGGGCGTTGTGGTGGTCAGCTAGCCGGTTCCCGTACGTCGGGGACGTAAACACCGCATCGAACGAGCTACGGGCAAAAGGCAGGTTCGTGGCATCCCCAACGATCGTATCAGGATGAGCATCAGCCCATTCAGGTTCCAACTCGACCCCAACAGTCTCATTGGATAATTGGTGGACCAACCCCACTCCCGCGAAGGGGTCCAGTACGTGAGGATGGTCCACCAAACATTTCTCGGCTTCGGCGAGGATTTCCGCCGAGAATTTGGCTGGGTGTTTCGGGTTTGTGGCCACAAATAGTCCTATTCGAGATAACCCAAAACTTAGGTCTGGGATTCGCGGAATGTACGAACGATCCTAGCTAGGTTCTGTCTCGGGTCCCGTCACACTGATCGATCAGGTCTTGGACAGTAAACCGGAATACTTCGTTTCCGAAAGTATGCACTTCATGGAGTATGTCCTTCGGATCGAATGGTGTGATCGTGATATGCGTCTCTGTCTCGGGTGAACGTGACGTACCTCTCGATGCTCTCTCGTATCTCGTTGGCTGCTCGGGTCATCTCGGCTGCGGCCTGCTTCATCTCTGATGCTGCATTGCGCACGTCCTCTGACCCCATCAGGTACACGCTATCCATGGTACCACTCTTGGTCGAAGGCTATAATGTATGTGTTCATGTTGACCGCCGTTTTCGGATTACGCCGTTTTTTCGTCATTCTTCCTCCATGAACTCCGTGATCTCATCCCACCGATCCGCGATTTGCTCCAAATGGGCACGATGCTCCAATATTTCGTTCGTACGCACATTCCACGCGTGCACATCGATCAGAGTGGCCAATTCGTCCTCGATCAACTGGGTCATGACAGGCGGATCAAGAGCGTCCAACTCCCACGAGTCATAGCCATGAATGCCGATATAACCCTCAGCGCGGGAATCTGTCAGCTTGGTCGGGTTCGGCGGAGGGTTGTACTGGGTGATCTGGTCCATGTTGAGTGCAATACGACGAACCTCGTAGGAGTACGGGAAGTCCCCGCCGTACTTCGCTTCGAATCCTTCGTAGGGGTCCTTGTGGTGGGCCATGTAGTCCCAGATCCGAGTGTCGGACATGATGAACGTGTGGAGCCGGTCGAAGATATCACGGGTCATGTCGATCCCTGATGGGTCATGGTCACCTAGATGGATGATGATCGGCTTCTTCCCGGAAAGCAGATTCTGGACGAGCCGCTGTCCAGCCCTCCACAGTTCGGATTGTGACGTGTATCCACGACAGGAGAAGTACGGGACATCACGGTCGTCGCAGACCCCTTCGATGACACCAACTAGGGCATCCTTCTCGATCCACACTTCAGGCCGGTACTCCTGTGTGTCCCACATGTTCATGCGGAACTGCTGGGCGGATTGAGCCACGATGTGCCGAGGAGACTTCCAATGTGCAAGCTCCTCAAGGTTGCGGGTGCGGTCCACGATGTAGTCCCAGTCGAGCATCCCGGCGAGGCGCGCATCATTGATGATTGAACCGAGACGCTTGTACTCGGATTGTTTGTTGGCGATGAGATCTCTGGCAACGAACTGGTAGTACAACTGCCTGAGAGTCAGGTCGTAGCCTTGCGCTACGTACGCCTGACAGATTTGATTCGCTTGGTCAATCACACGGAGCGATTTGTCGGCGAAGTTCTTCTCTATGTATGGAATGGTGGGCAATTAGCCTCCTTCTCTGAGGTCTCGGTCGATGTTGATCATGGCTTCGGTTATCTCCTCCCAGGGCCAGTTCCGCCGTCTCCACTCCTTGGCCTTCAGATTGGGTTGGTAGCGGAGCGAGAGACGGCCCATCCTGCCTGTGGCACCCAGATCGCGGTACCAAGGCACGATGAACAACCTTGGAAGGTCGAAGTTGTCGAGCACCTTCGATTTCTGTGTCCACAGGGAACCATCCAGGAGAAGGTTGTGTGTGGGCAGCAGAGTGACTGTGTGCCCCATAAAGAGGCCTTCTGGCTCAATCTGCAACCACCGCGCGTTGATGCTGTCGTGGGCTTCGAGGGTCGTCTCGGATACCCGTGTCGGACGGTTCCTCAATGTGAGGAACTCGCTGAGAGCGAACGCAATCGGAATGCACGCGCCCTGGCCTTTCTTGGTGAAGTAGTCCCATTGCACTGAGGCGACCATGACCGCAGCGTCGTCAAGATCCTTTTTCAGTTTCGGGGATTGCATCAGACGGCGAGGATCAGTTCCTCACAGAGAGGACAGGTAAGAGGGCCATGCTTGTGAGTGGGAACATCGTCCCAGGAGTCCGCTTGATCCACTATGAGTAGCATGTCCCACACGCGTTGCGACAACATGAAGAACGTCTTGAACTCGTCCACGATATGGTCAGAGTCGCGGGCGACCATGAACGCCTTCGAATACGCCTGAGCCATGTTGTTCAAGACTTCGGCCTCTTCACCGAGATTCATCCCACGTATCGGATGCGAAGGGGACATCATCCAGTAGAGCCGATTAGACACCTGTCCCCTCAAACCCTGTATCAGAGCACAAAGCTCCTCGGGGGTCAGGTCCAGTGTTTCGTGTTCGTGAGTCACAGAATCCCTTCATCTTCAAGTAGACGGACATACTGCGTTCCTCGCATGGTCAGCTTACGGCCACTGGAGGTCAGTTCGATGAAGCCGCGTTCCACGAGAGTCCGTTCGACGCTTCTCACATCGCCCTCACTGAGCCACGCGAAGTCGAGGATCTGTCTGACGCCCGCAGGCCGACCGATCTTGTCGAGAGCTTGCAGGTAGTCGAAGTGGTTGTCGTTGAGACCATCTCCTTTGATACGTACCGCTTCGAGAACTCGTTCGGCGTCCCACGTGTCAAGACCTTTAGCGGTCGCCACGATCTTCTCAGCCGTCCTCGGGTTCCCGGCAGCAGCACTAGCCAGAATGTCAAGCGATGACACAGGCCCACCAGCCATGTAGGTGATGATCCTGATCATCTCTTCTGTTGAATATGGACGTAGCCGCAGATGGATCAGGAACCGAGATCGGAACGCTGAATCCAGCTTGTCGGGCTTCGTCGTAGCCGCCACGATGGTCAGAATGCCCTTATCCATCACTGGAAACAGGTTCTCGACCTTCGACTGACGGTGTACTTCGTCCAGCAGGAGAATCCCATAGGGAGGAAGATCCTGCGTTTTCACGGGCGCTAGATGTTCGAACGAAGGTTTGTTGCGCCGCCATGCGAGCCAACGAGCGAAATGGGACTTCCCGAGTCCCGGATCGCCGGTCAGTAGCACATGAGGGAACTTCTCCTCTCTGATAAACGGTTCAACTTGGGTTTTGATACGTTCCTGGCCGATGAACACGACCTCAGTCGCTTTCTGTCGTTCATCGAGCACAGCATCCGTAGTCGGGTTACTCCAGATCATTGGTCCTTTCTGGTTGTTGTTGTGCGAGTCGTAGAAGCTCGACCATCAGCAGATCACTGATGCGATACATCCGGTAGTCCTGATTGCCGACAGGACGCCATGCGGTGTCACCAGACTTCAGGTCAATCTCGGTGACAGCACACTGGGTCGCTTTGCGGAGCTTGCATCGCGACCACAAGGCGTCGGTCTCGGACGCTGTCTCTCCCAGCCAGCGCAGCACTACAACACTATCTGTCAGCACTTTGACCAAGCCCACGTCGGTAATCATCCTCTACCAGAAGCAGATGCTCTGCGCTCCGCTATGTAGGCCGTTAGTTCGTTGATCTCCTCGGTGTCCATGTCTGCGAGGTCAATCCAGCCGGACACGTGCAGGACCAGGGTGCCGGTGTCAGTGGCTCCCTTCACGTCGTAGGCGATATCCTGGAGAATGACAGTGCCCGTGGCCTCTTCGGAGAGGTAGTCGAGGAACCATTCCAGGTCATTGTCGATGATCCTGCCGAGGTCGACATGCACCGTATGGGCGACGATCCGCAGTTCAGGTCGATCGCTCATAGTGGCATATCTCCGACGAGTTCTTGTAGTTCGCCGACCTGCTCTTCCAGCCACTCCTCCAACACGGACGGGTCCTCGTCATACTCGTGGTAGTCCTCCAGTTTGTTGTCGTGATGCTGATCCGCATCCTCGACATCCATACATTCAGCACAGGGCAGTCCTTCGGCGTCGTAGTCATCTACGGTGAAGCTCGAAACCTCATCCGCCCACGACTCGACAGCCTCGGCCTTCTCGCGAAGCTCTTCGGACTGGTAGGTCTCATGACCGAACCCTTCCTCGATGTTGTCCGCCGACTCGGTGTACGACTCGTTGGCTTCCATGATCGCTTCACTGAACGTTTCGGCGATCTCCTGAAGCTGCTCCGCCACTTCGACAGTCTCACCTACTGATGACACTGCGAGATTGGCCATAGACGCTTCAGCGTCCTCCTGAGCGGCGTAGATCGTCGCCAGGTGGTGAGACGAGGTCAGTTCGGACGGTTTCCAGGCGGGACAGGTCGTGTGTCGGCTCTTCTTGGTTCCGTGAGCAGCACGATGCGCTCGTGGAGCAACCCACTTGTACGGGTCGCCGATATTGATCGGCTTGCCGCAGAAGTTGCATGTCAGTGGTGTCTGAGTGAACTCATGTTCGAGTTCCTCGTGGACGGCCTTCGGTTGGTCACAGGTCTGCCAAGAGCCTTCCGGCTTGTACTGGCATTTCCGTTGACCTCGAAAACTCTTCACATAATGTGTCTGGGCCACTATTCCGCCCTTTCCAGTTCTTGCAGGGCGAACTCCACCGCTCCGGCTGGAGACATCCCACCGTAAGCCGCTGCTCCAATCTCGATGGTCCATTCGGACGCATAGAGGTCGGTCTGCGGATCGAAGTGGAGACTGAAGGGGATTCGTCTGTCGTGTAGCCTCCAGAGCATCTCCCCCGTGTTGTCTCCGGGTCGAATAGTGAGACGCCGGTAGCCGTCTTCATCGGTCCACCAGACACCTATACCGAGTCCTTCGTGGCCGAAGGTTTTCTCAACCTCGACAAAACGAAGATTCGGTCCTGAAACTTCGTGTTCTGCGAACACGATGTCGAAGGATTCGGTGACCGGGTCGGGTAGTGGTTGTGTGTCGGGATATGTCATGGTCCTCCTTATTCTTCCCAGCGTGCGATCAGAAGTCCTCCGGTCGCGTTCAGGTGTTGGATGACCATCGGCCATAGGTCGTGGTCAGGTCCAGGTCCGTCATAGCGATCCGCTTCGTCTTGGTCAGCGACATAGGAGCCTGGGCCGAGATACCCGGCATCAGACTCACGTGGCAACACGACAACGTCGGCTACTCGGGCCGGGGTTGTAACGCCACCTCCGATCGTCACATAAAGTTCGATAGGGACAGCCCAACGTGTAGTCGGCCCTATCATTTGGTACTCGCGTACCAGCTTGTCTAGGTCGGCAAGCAGATGGCCTCTGCCAAGGTTGCCTTTTGGTGTGGTCATGGTCCTCCGTCTCTCAGTAGCTTCATTCCGTCCATATATTCGTTGGGCATTACACCCCAGTAGCCAGTCGCTGATACTGCCTCTGACACGTAGGCCAGCGGCAAAACTATTCCCCGGTACTCCGCTCCTGCGTCATCCCAAGTGGTCTCCACGACTTGGTCACTGTCGAGGCACCAGGCATGAGGCATAGGGATTACAGACATGGCGAACCCCTCGACGTATTTCCAGCCGTGTTCCTCGGCGGCGTAAAACGCGTTGGTGTAGCAGTGTCTGGCAGGTCCATGGTCCTCAACCCGCACGTCAGTCCAAGTCGTCCCCTCAGCCAGGAGTAGACTTTCGTACGAACGATATTTGAATCCGTCAAGGTTGTCGGTGCGCATGTCTGCGACAGCGGTGAGGTAGTCAGTGAGGTCGCTCATGGCCTCCGGTAGAACTTGCCGTCGTATTCGTTTTTCAATGCCAGGAAGTCCTCATACTCGAAGCCTGTGAGAGCATTCAGCCTCTCTTTCAGAGCTTCGTACGCATCATGGAGCATCCGCTCATCCTGCTTGTACCGTATGTACGACTGGAATGCGTCTCCAACCAGCGTGGTGCTCTCCGCCTCATTGATGAGCCGTTGAGCAAACGTTGCGTCCTTGTTTGCCCACGGCTGGTCCAGAGGTGGCCAATCGCTCATGGCTCAAACCTCCTCAACGTCAGCCGATGCGCCCACTCACGACCCAAGTCGTAAACGTTGATCAGATCTTCCCCTGGGTTAGTCGTCACACCCCGCCGGAACTCCCACACTCCCAACCAAAACACACGAAACCTCATATCTTCGTCCAGTCGTAAGTGGACCCCTGGAAACAGTTGAGGAGACACGTGTCTATATAGTCGCATCGCCTAATACTGTCGTCGTCGGTGGTGTGCCACTCATCGAGATGCTCCACAGTCGCAGCAATCAGATCGTCGTAGGTATTAGACGGGCCTAGTGCCTTCGCTATGGCAGCGAGCGACCGTGCCTGGTCCTCTGCAATCGCCTGACTTTTCATTTCAAAGCGGGTAGTCATTTCTTAGACCGACTCTCTTTGACCAAGCCCTGCTTGAGAAGCTCAGTCATCGTCTCATCCAGCAGAGTCAGTTCCGTACCGGCCTTGATGAACTCACGGTCGATCAGATCCGAATACTCGACAGCACGCTGCTGTAGGGCATCCTTGCGGCCCATGAACTCCACCCATGCTGCACTTGTCACCGACTGCTCATTATGCAGAGCCTCCTGAAGCACGTTCAGCATTGTCTGAGCCGACTCATGAACCTCATCCTCAAATGCGGCCTGAATCATCTCCCGTTGCTTCGCCGTGTCAATCAGCGGCAGGATATGGAACCCAGACTCCGCGCTGATCCAATCCAACAGATCACACAAAGCAGTCGCCTGCTCCTCCTGATCTTTCGGAATGAAGTAGACGGAACCGTTACGACGCAGCAGGAACGAACGCATCAGATCCAACTGACGGCGAACCATCTGCCGGATCGTCTGAGCATCCAAGTAGGTACGAGCCTTCTCGTACTCCAACTCGAACGTCTCCAACGCTGTCTCCACTAGCGGCTTGTTCTTCTTCCGTTTCGACCAGTCGAACCGTTCGATGATCAGACTGGGTTCCTCGTTGACAGACAACCGCAGATTGGAAGACTTCGGGTCGAATCCCTTGGCCTCCTCAACCTTCGTACGAAGCTCTACCGCACTCTGCTTGTGGTGGAAGGTCTTGTTCTTGGCACGACCGTTCTCAACCCAAGTCAACGTGTAGATGTACTTGTCGAGGATGAGCCGGGCGGCTGTCTCATATTCGAGACGCTTATCGTCAGCGTCCACTATTTCTACGACCATGTGCCGTTCTACCGTCTCATTGTCCTGAGCGACAGAGCGGATCATGATGTTGGCGAATACATCGCCGTAGGGGATCTTCTTCTGTTCGGCGTACCGGCAGGCACGCTTGAACGAGTCCCCGGCTCGCAGAGGAGCAGGCAGAGCAGAAACATCCAATCCGAGGTCTTCAACACGCTCCTTGAGAGCGTCGTATTCGACTTCGGGATCAGAGATCCCATACCATGCCACCCATCCGAGCAGCGTTTCTTTTCGTATACCCGCGCCGTATCCGGCTAGCGGGCTACTACGTGTCATCCATCACCTCCTAAGTGATCGTTTCGTGTTTTCCGCGTTGGTGAAGACTGTCGATGAGAAGAATGTCGGCAAGCTCGTTCCGATGAGGAGTACAGAGCCGCATAGTCCTGGTGTTGCCACCGTGGTTGAGGCCCGCTTCGATCCTCCAGCGTGGCCAACGGCCTGGTACGAAGCCGTCGCAGGCGTCACAGTGGTAGATAGCGTTGCTGTCGCTGCGGTTGTAGTCGATCGCGACTATCTGAATGTCGTTAATGGGGCGGTCCTTTCGTAGAGAAAGCGGTTGAAACGGTCGAGTTCGGCAGCGCGCTTCCCTTGTGGGTCGTGCTTCCGAGAGAAATGGACGTGATGCCAAAGGTCTTCCATGTCGAACCGGGCGTACTTGCAATCAGGGAAGACACACTGATATGCGCCGAAGTCGTCGCCTCGTGAGTACACGTCTCTGATCGTTCTGATCGAGTCGTAGCCAGTGACCAGTTCCCAGAGCACACTCTTCCAGTATGTGCTGAGACGCTGAATCTCCATATAGGTCATATGAGTGTGAATGCCTCCTTGATGTCTCCTCCGTGTGCGAGTTCGTGGATCGAGAACGTCTTGTCGGATAGCTCATCCAGTACGTGACGGTACGTGCCGATCAGGACACCGAACAGCTTGAAGTTGAGTTGACGTTTCGCGTTGAGGAACCGTGTCAGCCACTCATCAGACACATAAGCCTCGCCGTCAGTGATCATGATGATGTCACCCTTGGTCGCACCGTCCTCACGGAACTGCGATTCGAGGACTTCAACAGCCCGCGACACGGGAGCTTCGAAGTCTGTGCCACCGTTGAAGAAGAACTCGGCGTAGTCAAGAGCATCCGGCAATTCGACGTTCCCCTTCGGGAAGTACCACTCCATCATTTCACCACTGGAACTGAAGTGGATGCCGTAGAAGTCACGTTTCTCACGTTTGGCGATCTCCAGCAGCGCCATAGCTACTCCCTTACCCCAGATCTCCCTGTCTCCCAGCATCGAACCTGAATTATCCAAGAGGCAGATGATCGCTCCACGGTTCGCTTTTTCGCTGCCGCGAAGCTTGTACGTGAGGAGAGTCCCTTCAAGCCACTTAGTCCAGAAGATGTCCTCGGTGGACTCGTCGGCCAGCATGGTCATCTCACTAGCTAGGACGTGTTCGAGGTCGGAACTCATAGTCACGTCGTAGATCTCATCGACACCATGGATGACACGACGGGACCATTCACCGACAGCCATCCGTTTGATACGACCGATCATCCGAGCGATGTCGTTGAGTTTCTTGTTGCGTTGCAGCCGGTTCGCCAACTCCATACGCATCTGAGCGTCGAGTCGTTCCCATTGACCAGGATGCGTCCCGAAGTTCTGGACAAGACCGACAATGTCCTCAGCACTATCGAGGGCATCGTCCATGCCCTTCTGTACTGCTTGCTTGATCGAATACTGCTGCGATGCAGTCGAATCTTCCAAGCCTTCAGCCGCCTCTTCGAGAGCCTGCAACGATTCTTCGAGGTCATCGAGGAACTCTTCGACGCCTTCTTCGTCCATGTCCTCTTCGAATTCCTGTTGAGCTTCCATCAGAGATTTGATGATCTCCTGCTCCTGGTCAGCAACATCCTTGGCCTTGCCCATCAGGTCTTGTTGCTCATCGAAGTACTGAGCCATTTTCACAGCCAGAGAGACCGTTCCCATGGCTGCTGCCCAGTCATCGAGTCGAGTCCACGTCCGAAGCTCTTCGTAGTCTCCGGTGGACATGACCTTCTCCATCGTCGTCCAGTTGACGATATGAGACGGCAACATTTCCTGTTGATCGGTGAGACGAGGCGTGGTCTTCCACAACGCCAGGTATGCGTCTTGGACTAGCTGCTCCCATGTCGGGTAGTCAGGGGCACGTCCAGTGACGAGTTCTGACAGTTCCCGAGCCTGATGCGGAATCTCATCGTATTTGCGGCGGTCGAACGTGTCCTGCCGGACGGACTGTGGCTCCTGAAAGAGTTTGTCTACCATCCGGTAGTCGTTCAGGTTACGTCCCGACGACCGAGCTATCAGATCTTCTAACCAGTCGGGTGTCTTAGACGGCATTTATCTCCTCCTGACAGTCGAGACACAGACCCTCGTGGATACGTTCGTGTGAACATTCAATGAGGGGGCGTTCTCCTCGTAGGACTTCCATGGCATACCCACCTTCGATGGCATCTTGTATGGCGTCTGCCTTCCGGTCGAGTGCCATCTGAGCGTCCGCTGCGGTGATCCGATTGAGTTGTTCTCGGGTCGCGAGATCCTGGGTGAGTTGCTTGTAGGCGGTGTCCCTCACGAGAACCACTGACTGCATGATGAGGTCGCCTTCTTCGTTGATGGCAGCCCCCATTTGGAGGACAGTCAAACCCATCTCCAAGAACTTCGCCTTGAACAGTTCGACCAACTCATCTATGCGTTCTTTGTCAACGAACCCTTCCATAGTTACTCCCCGAAGACTCTCTCGCGCATCTTGTCCCGAGCACGGTTGTACCCGCTGAGTTGCATGGCGTCGGCTCCGACCAGCACGGTGACAGCCTCGGCACGTTGCATGGCTTCCTCTACGATGATCGCAGCACGACCATCGCTTTCGACTTTCTCCTGGAGGTCAGCCAGCTTCCTGACCAGACCTTCCAGCTTGGTGAACCATTCGATTCCCTGCTCCCTGAGTTCATTACGTGCCGACTCTGTGCCGTCGACCTTGGCACGTTTGACTTCCTCACGAAGTTGCGATTCGATCTCTTCGATCTGATCGGTGAGGTCGACAACCTCATGAGATATAGGAGACGCCAAAGCAAGGACAGCCCGGAGGACTGGCTTCACATGAGACGGGTCTTCCCACAGCGCGTGCTGAAGGGTGACCATGTCCGTCGTGTCGGCAGTCTCTCTGCCGTCCTGCCATGCGTTAGCCCGTAGAAGGTCCAGCGACTGCTTCCAACGTCTGTCAGAAACGATCACACCTTCCAAATCCAACGTCGATCGCAGATCGAGATACGATTCTTCGACTGACTGCGGGATACGAACTTCCTTCACCTCATCGATGGCTCCCCGAAGCTCCGCCTCGGTCATCACCTTCGGCTGCTCATAGGCCGTCGTCCGCATCATCTTGATGAACTCGTTCGGGTCTTTGATGTACGACACGAACCTACGAATCAGGAACCTGTCAAAGAACGCTCCCGACTCTTCGGAGTCATCGGGAAGTTCGTTCGACGCGGCGAACACTGAGATCAGCGGCACCGTATAGAACTCGTTCCCATGGTCATAGAACCGCTCGTTCAGAATCGTCAACTGCTTGTTGCGGATAGCAGACGACGACTTGAAGATCTCATCCCAGAACTGGATGACAGCCTTCTGTGCCGTCCGTTCCGATGCGACCCTGACCAACCGGCCCTCTTTCACTTGTTTGAGGTCGTAGGGACCGAACATCTCCTCAGGTGGAGTGTCCTTGCCCAACAGTTTCCTCATGTATGGCACTTCGAAGGCGAGTGCCAGATCATGTGCAAGCATCGACTTCGCTGTACCAGGCGCACCTATCGTTAGGTAATGCTGAGAAGTCAGCAGCGCCTTGATCCCAAGATCGATCTCCGTGGCACGCTCTGCGTACCGCTCGTTGAAATCGGTCTGGAGGTCAGCGAACTTATCGTGTAGTGTCATTTTCTCCTTCGTACGAACATTACCCAGCCTTGTTCGCGGTTTTGGTTGCTGCGACCGACTGCTTCAGAGCTTCCATCAGATCGATCGGATCGCCTGACGGCTCCGTAGTGGTCGCTGTGGTCACCTTCTCGCCGGTCTCAGCTATCTCCTGGAACCGTCGCAGCGCCTCGTCAGAGGTGTCGACCGTGTCCCAGGGAACTTCGATGGCGTCGAGCACCGCCTTCGCCTGATCCATCAGCGCCTTCTCGACGGTGACAGCAGAACGTTCGGGTGCTTCCCGGATATGCTCCGGGAACTCCAGAGCCTGCATGACCAGATACTCGTTGAATACGGTCAGCCGGTATATTTTCCGACTGTTCGCTCTCAACGTGGTCTGACCAAGGAGAGTCCGTTTCCGGTCTTTCGCGAGCCGGTACAGGATCTCCCAGGCTTTGTGAGCGGTCTGGTGTGGCTCTAGGTAGTAGAGCGTGTTGGTTGGGACCGTGGTGGCGTCCACCATGTCAGTGGGTACAGCCACGATCTGGATGCCGTCCTCGGCAGGAATCTCTGGGATGTCCTGCACCTCGGGGACGACATAGTTGCCTTTGGTTACCTCCACCGCTTTCACGGTTTCGGGGCTGAGTTCCTCACCCTCTGGGCACTGGTACACCTGCTTGATCCGAACCTTGTGTTCGGCGCACAGCGTATGGGTACTGTTGCCTTTCTTGGATGGGATGACCGAGTACAGATTCACTGGGACGGTCATCAGACCGAGGTTCAGTTGGAATCCGCTTCGATACGCACTCATTGGTCGTGTCGTCATGGTCCTCCGTGTTGTTGGTTGCATGGTACCACCCGAAAGTTTAGGTGGCAATCAGGTCAATCGCTCCATACGATGACATCTGAAAACTTCATTCCTTTGTAGTGCCACCATCCGTCATGGAAGTCGGCGACATGTTCGCCATTAGGGGCACTGACCAAGCTCGCATAGGTCATCTGAACCCATGAGCCATGCAGGTCAAGCTCAACGCGGCTTGGCTGGTCATTGGAGACATCCTCATTGTCTCCCTGCACAACGTCGTTGATCTCAAAAGCGACTTTCATCATGTTGTCACCTCCTCTCAGATCAGGTCGCGCATCCGGCGTTGACCTGGAATGTTCTCTCTGCTCTCCCGCTGCTCCAGGAACCGTTCCGCATGAGCTTCTAGGGAAGTGGTGATGACATGTTCTAGGCGTTCGGTAGCCCAGTCCATCGAACTCTCCAACGAATGAATCTTCGCTACGAGAGCTTTCCGTTGGTCCTGAAACGCGTTGAGCAGCCGCAGCGACGTTTCTATGTCATCGCGGATGATCGTCCCGTCCTCACTCTTGTCCTCCAGGGTCCGAGCTTGGATACTGAGATTCCTGGTGATGTCAGTGACTTCTCGCATCACGATTGTGTCGTCAAGCGAAGTCAGATAGTCGTTGGGACTGTGGACAAGCTCATGGGTCCGAGCGTTGATAGCCATACCGTTCTCGAACGGAATCGTGACCTCAACGTAGGCTGACTGGTAGTTCTGATCCCATATGCGGTTGATCACCTTCACCTGCCACTCGCCATTTACTGAGTGGACTGTGTACCACCCGAGGAACGCGTTCATCCGATTCTTGGTGGTCACCGTGAACCAGCTACCAGCGTTGAGGATGACCCGATTGTCGGGGTAGTAGGTCAGGATATTCGTGTCGTGAAGACGGAGAGCAATCGTGTTGCCCGGTCCCCGCTCCAGTTTGGTGTTGTTTCCGACTCGACGTGAGAGCATTTCACCACCATGTCCTTTGTGGTAAAGCTCAGCGTCGAGTGCTTCGTATGTGTGTTCGTCGTGGGTCGGCAGTTGCCGTTCTGTCATTGTGTTCATAGTGAATTCTGCTGTGTGGGCAGCGTTGAGCGCGTTCTGCCATCTATGCGCTGAATGGGCATCCCACTTCCCCATTTAGCTGAGAACTCTGGCGACTAGCCGGAACTCCTCCTCATCGTGGAAGCCGATCGTGAACCCA
>Ga0255055_10000773_pt1 | contig 24301 bp, 20 predicted proteins | sample JV7_2_27_MG_FD_188633 | JGI IMG/M metagenome (GOLD analysis project Ga0255055, IMG submission 188633) | Seawater microbial communities from Jervis Inlet, British Columbia, Canada - JV7_2_27 | ecosystem: Environmental > Aquatic > Marine > Inlet | place: Canada: British Columbia | collected...
AACTCCGCTGCTCATAACCGATGCGAAGGGCGTCTATTTTTATGATGATAAAGGAAAATCCTATATTGATTTTTCCTCCCAGCTCATGTGCTCCAACCTGGGTCATAAAAACAAAGCCGTCATCGAGGCCATCACCAAACAGGCCGAAAAGCTGGCTTATGTGGCACCCGGTTTTGCCAATGAAGCCGCCATTGAAGCCGTTGAGGCACTGCGGGCGGTCATGCCCAAGAACTTGAACAAATTCTTTTTTTCAACCAGCGGTACGGAAGCAAACGAAGCTGCTTTAAAAATGGTCAGACAGTCAAGGGCACCTGCCTATAAAGTCATCTCCCGGTATCATTCTTACCATGGTGCCACGGCAGCCGGCGCGGCATTTACCGGAGATCCACGGCGCTGGTTTGCCGAGCAGGCGCGTTGCGTGGTTGACGGGGTGTGTTTTGCGCCGGATAACTATTGCTATCGATGCCCCTTTGACCTGGCCTATCCGGATTGCAAAGTCCAGTGCGCGCGCTACCTGGATTATATGATCAAAGAAGAAGGCAACGTGGCGGCCATGATTGTCGAACCGGTTGTGGGTACCAACGGACGAATCGTGCCCCCGCCGGAATATTTCCCCATACTGCGGAAAATCTGTGATGAAAACGACGTCCTTCTGATCGCCGATGAGGTCATGTCGGGCTGGTTCCGCACCGGCAAAACCTTTGCAATGGAGAACTGGGACGTTGAACCGGACCTCCTGACCACCGCAAAAGGAGCAACGGCAGCCTACACACCGGTCGGCATTACCGTTTCATCGGATAAGGTTGCCGAATACTTTGAAAAAGAACTTTTCTGTCATGGGCATACCTATGCCTATCATCCACTGGCAGCATCCGCCATTCCTGCGGCAATTGCGGAATATGATAAATTATTTAAATCCGGCTTGCCCCAGAAAGCCAGTCAGCATCTGGAGAAAAAACTTTATGAATTGGGTGATAAGCACATTTGTGTCGGCGATGTCCGCGGCATCGGACATTTCTGGGCGATAGAAATTGTGAAAAACCGCAAAACCAAAGAACCTTTTGACTATAAAGCCGACAAACTCAGCGGCAAAGCGTTGATGACGGCTCAAATTGCCGGTGATGCCATGCAACAGGGGGTGTATATGGCCGCCTGGTATGACACGCTGGTGATTGCGCCGCCGCTGATTATCACCGAAGAACAAATCGATGAGGCTATTGAAATTATTGACAAATCGCTGAAAATCGGCGACGAACAGGCGGTCGAAACCGATGTAGCAGCTTCACATAGCGCTGAGTATAAATAACTGTCTGTTTTTAGCTGGATTTATTTAATAAGATATAAAAATAAGCCGGAGGCTGGTTCCCGGCTTATTTTTTTTTACATTCAAGATTTAGGGCTGAAATGCCAATAATAACATGATGGGCTTTATTTTTAATAATTCTGAGCATTTGGTTTCATTTTGATACTCGTCCAGTCAGTAGCCCAGGTAAGCAAAAACGTTCGCAGCCAATCCGATGCACGATCCAAATTGGCTGAAAACCAGAAAATTTTATAATAATTCGAAATTATTGAATAATACTTCTTTCAGATTGACACTGTCTCTACAACTTTTTATAATTATTTAACAATGGCAATTATTAATCTAAAAAAGCGGGAAGTTGAATGCAAAATCGTGTACTACGGCCCGGGTAGAGGCGGTAAAACATCAAATCTGCAATATATTTTTAAAAATAGCCGACCATTAATGTCCGATGAAATGGTCTCCATTAAAACCAAAGGAGATCTGACACTCTTTTTTGATTTTGTTCCCATGGGTGTGGGTAAAATTAAGGGCTGCGATGTGCGGGTTCAGTTATATACGGTACCGGGCCAGGTAAAATACAGCTCCACCCGCAAACTGGTTTTAAAAGGCGCCGACGGCCTCGTTTTTGTTGCCGATTCCCTTAATGTCCGTCATGAAAAAAACATCCTTTCCCTAAAAGACCTTGCCTTAAATCTACAGGGTTACGGCTTAAACATCATGAAAACACCCCTTGTCCTTCAGTACAATAAGCGCGACCTCGCAGCTGATGGGGTTCCGTTGATGTCGGTTAAGGAAATGGAAAAGGCCTACAATCACCAGCTCAAAGCGCCCTCCTTTGCCGCCAGTGCCATTACCGGTGACAACGTGAATGCCACCTTGAAGGCCTGCCTGGTGTTGACGCTGAGGTCTCTTAAGAAACAGGCTGGCTGGTAAAAATGGTTTTAAAACAACCATCTTTTGCCCGATAGCTGCGTTGTTCGTCCTCGAAATGCGCTTGCGTACTAAATGTACGCTGCGCTTTTTCTCCTCCTCACGCCTTGCTCTCGAGCAAAATCTGACTTTTTTAAAACCATTTTGGTTAATAGAAAAACTAAAAATATTAGTGAAGCGATTTGGGAGGTCAGGGTTGATCGGGTTTGAGGCCGTATTTTTTTTGCTCGGGCGCGGCCCCGCCAGCAGCCGCCTAAGGTGAGACGCATTTCACTCTTTAAATTCATGCCGATAGGCTTTGCCGGATCCCATCATCACGCTTATGGGATGCAGCGTTTCAATATTTTCGCAGACGATTTTAATGGCTGCTGCGATCGGTATCGAAATCAGCGCTCCAACAACTCCCCACAACCAACCCCAGAATAACAGCGAAAGCAGGACCACTACGGGGCTTAAATTTAACCGGTCCCCCATGAGCTTCGGTGCAAGCGCATTTCCCATGCCCATTTGGATGGTTACCACCGATAAAAGGGTAATGACACCCGGCCATATCGATGGATAGAATTGCACAAACGCCAGCAAAACAGGGGGGATGGAGGCCACAATGGAGCCTACCGTTGGAATAAAATTCAGAAAAAACGCCAACGCCCCCCAGGTAACGGCAAAATCCACCCCGATAATTTCCAGCACCAGCCATACCAGGACGCCGGTGGTAAAGCTGATCAAAAATTGCAGGGACAGATAGCGCCGGATCTGCGCGGTAATTGAAAAGGTAATGCGGGCAATCTGGTCGGCATCTTCGGCTGAAAAAGATTTAAGAATTTTGAATCGAAAAAAGGGTTTGCCCAGCAATATGAAGAAAAGGAATATACTGACCAGAACCAGCTGGGAGACAAACGCAAAAATGGATCGCGAAAAAGATGCCAGAAAGCGCCCGATGTTCTGCCCCCAGTCGATGCCTGCCAGGGGATCAAACGCCAGATTCCATTTGCTGGTTACCATGGCAATCAGTTCTGTGAATCGCGCATGGTATTTCGGGTAGGCCTCCACAAATGCAGAAAACCGAGCAAACAGAAATGTACCGGATAAATAAAAAACACCGAGTAAAACAATCAGTATGATAAAAGCCGCCAGTGTTGTCGGTATTTTGCGGGCCGTCATGAAATTGATCGCCGGACCAATAAGAAAGGACAGCAGCCAGGCAATAATCAGCGGAAGAATGACCGATTGGGTGGTTTTTAGCACAATCCCCACGGCAACCAGCACCAGGATGCCCAGAAAGATAAATGTAATCTTGCTTCTATCAAATTCCATCGTAAGATTTCTATCAATTCAACCGGCGGGTTAATTTCCGCACACATTATCTTAAGCCTGCCCATCGGGTCAACCGCAAAGTGTCAGACATTCGTATTTCAGATACGCTGCCTGAAATTTCATTGTCCGGCCGACAATCGTTTCTTAGACCGGATCTTATGGCTCAAATATCTTTTTTTGCGAGAAAGATTTTTGGGGAACACAACACTGGCGGGATTATGGGCATATTTTTTTGATGGCAGCCAGCAGTTCGGCAAGGGCGGATCCGGCTTTTTCTTCGATGAAAAAATCTGCGCCGGTAAACGCAGGTTCAATGTTCACTTCCACAATTTTGGCTCCCTTTTGCTGGGCCAGCGCGGGTAATGACGCCGCCGGCTGAACCACCGCCGAGGTGCCGATGACCAGCATCAGTTTGCAGGTTGCCGATTCATGATAGACTGTTTCCAGAGCGCCTTTGGGAAGTTGCTCGCCGAACAATACCGTGTTGGGTTTGAGCACCCCGCCGCACTCACAATAGGGCGGCATGCCGTCCGGCACATGCGGGGCTATAAATTCTTTAGCGCATTGCAGGCAATACGTCTCCCTGAGGCTCCCGTGAATCTCCGTAACGTTTTTACTGCCGGCTTTTTTATGCAGACCGTCAATATTCTGGGTAATCACATGATGCACAATCCCTATTTTTTCGAGTTCGGCCAGCGCAAGATGGGCTTTGTTGGGCTGATAGGTATCATAATTGCGGATAAATTCGCCGCGGATGGTCCAGTATTTGGACGGGTCCTCCCTGAAAGCCTCGATGGACGCATAAACCATGGGGTCATATTTTTCCCACAGGCCGCCTTTGGAGCGAAATGTAGGGATGCCGCTTTCGGCTGAAATCCCGGCACCGCTTAAGGCCACACACGACTTCAAGTCCACCATTAATTTAGCGATCTCCTGGTAAACGTTATCCATATGATATTCATCCCTGTTATTCTGATTTTTAAAAACTATCCCAAAAATAATAAGAACCATCAAGTACTATCTATTGCCATGTTCCACAAATATATTACAAAAGCCCATTGGTATCTCTATATCCATTTGGGATTTAATCGACTTTATTTGGGGCTCCGCTCGCCGCGTTTCAGGCCATCTCTAACCCATCGCGTATCACATTCACCAATTCTTATTTTTTTCTTGACAAGACCCGCAAAAATTTTTAAGTGTTAACAAAATAGTAACATAATTACTATTATAGTAACAATCTTTAATTTAAAAATGAGACGAGAATCAAATAAATCCTCTATGCAATACTATTCCACTTCCCTGGAGAGGGGTATGAGCATCCTGAGACTTTTCACCCAGGATCGCAGCACTTGGACCCTTACCCAAATTTCTAAAAACTTAGATATCAATAAAACATCGACTTTCCGCTTTGTGAATACGTTGGTCCAACTCGGTTATCTCAGAAAAAATCCCAACACAAAGTTGATCAGTTTAGGTGCACAGGTCATGACCTTAGGGGCAAGCTTTTACCGAACTGACGATCTCTACGAAGTCGGAAGACCTTTGATTGAGGAGGCTTTTGAGACCTATAATGTGAATACCGAACTCGCTTTGTACGATGAAGATATGATCGTAGTGGTTTATCGAAGAGAGGCCAGGGAATCTTTTGTTCCTCGATTTCCCATATCTCGCCGAAAGGAGCAATTTTATTGTTCTTCTTTGGGAAAAGCAATCTTGTCCGCCCTTCCTCAGAATGAAATGTTGGAAATCGTGGAGGATCTACCCAACGAACCAAAGACTGCCAACACGCTTGCGAATAAGGCGGATCTTATAGCTGATTTGGCAAGGACAAGAGAAAGGGGCTATGCGCTAAATAATGAGGAATGGGTTCCAGGCTTGGTCGCCATTGCCGCTCCTGTGATCAATCTTCATACGAATGAGGTGAGAGGAGCAGTTTGCTTTGATTTTTCCACCATTCAGCATTCAGTAAAAAAAGTCGAGAAGAAATATGCCAAGATAATTATTAAATTGGCAAGCGATATATCGCAGGTATTAAGTATCATCAGATAAGAAGTCTTAGAATTTTTTCTATATTTTGGATAGAGAAGGAGATCAAAGGAAAAATGAGTTCATCAAAAAGTCATGTCTTTGGGCGCGCTAAAGAAGGTGTGCTTCCTAAAGTTCACAAAGCAGAAGGCTTATGGATAGAAGATGACCGGGGAAATCGTTATCTGAATGCCAGCGGCGGCGCCGCCGTGACGAATGTGGGCCATGGCCGTCGGAAAATTGCAGAAGCACTCCATCAACAGGTTCTTCAGTATGACTATATTCACCCGACCGCTTTTGTCTCGCCGGTGGTTGAAGACCTGGCTGCCGCTCTGGCACGTCGCGCACCGGCGGGAATCGAACGTTTTTATTTTCTTTCGGGTGGCGGTGAAGCAGTTGAGGCATCCATCAAGATGGCCCGGCAGATACATCTCGCAAATGGGCGGCCTGAGAGAATCCGACTCATATCTCGCTGGAAATCATATCATGGTTTGAGTTTGGGCGCCCTATCCGCCATGGGTCGCACGGCCTTCCGCGAGCCGTTTACACCCCTTCTGGGCGATGTCGTCCATATACCACCCCCCTATTGCCTGCGTTGTTCTTACGGCCTGACCTATCCTGAATGTCAGCTGCGATGTGCGCTGGCACTGGATGAAACCATCCAGAATATTGGACCCAATGTCGTTTCCGCTTTTATCGGCGAAACCGTCAGCGGCGCAACACTGGGGGTATATGCGCCTCCCCCGGATTACTGGAAAGTCATTCGCGAGATATGTGATCAGTACAACGTATTATTGATTCAAGATGAAGTCATGTGCGGATTGGGTCGCACCGGTCGCTGGTTTGCCAGTGAACATTACCACATCAGTCCGGACATCGTCATTTTAGGTAAAGGTTTAGGGGGCGGCGTTATTGCACTTTCTGCTGTTGGAGTTCAAGCGGAGCACTTCGAAGCTGTACAGTCGACCGGCGGGTTCGTGCACGGCGGCACTTACTCTCATCACCCGGTTGCCGCTGCTGTCGGCCTGACGACGTTAAAAATTTTAGAACAGGAAAATTTGATCGAGCGCGCCGATCGTATCGGTAATGCGCTCGGTGATAAATTAAAGAATAAATTATCCGGTTCCCCTCATGTCGCAGATGTTCGCGGTCTGGGTATGTTCTGGGGAGTGGAGTTGGTCAAAGATAAAGACTCTCTTCGGCCTTTTCCGCGTAAAGCGCAAATGGCAGAGCGCATCTGGCAAAGTGTATTTCAGAAAGGCGTCATCGTTTACAAGTCTTTTGGCCTAGCCGGCAGTGATGGGGATGCCATAATCATTGCACCGGCATTTACGATCACACAAAAAGACATTGATTTTTTGATTGATTCTTTGGCCCAGGGCATAGAGGAAACCATCGAATGAGTATCTGGTGGTAGGGTTTCGGCTTGGAAGGCAAAAATTTCGAAAACCTGCTAAAGCGATCTTTAGCAAAATGCATGGGGCAGTCGCATCGCCGATTAACGAATTCACACCTGAATTTTGCACCAAAATTCAGGTAACAAAAAGGAGGACATATGATGCACGGTTGGATGGGAAAAATTCTCAGGGTTAATTTGAGCGATGGTGGAATCAATGAAGAAGCATTAGATCCACAAGTTGCCAGAGATTTCATCGGCGGCAGAGGTTTGGCCATCTATTTCATGCTCAAAGAAGTGGACCCCAACTGTGATGCATTGGGAAAAGAAAACAAGTTGATCATGACGACCGGCCCCTTGACGGGTACCAAGGCACCGACCGGTGGACGATACATGGTCACCACCAAGTCTCCTTTGACAAATGCCATCACCTGTTCGAATTCGGGGGGGAACTTTCCCGCTGAACTCAAAAGATCCGGATATGATGTGATCATTGTTGAGGGCCGGGCAGCGGAACCGGTTTATCTATGGATCGATGATGGCAAGGCAGAACTAAGACCGGCCGGGCATCTATGGGGCAAGAATACTCACGAGACCGACGATGCCATCCGGGCTGAGACCGACAACAAAACCAAAACCGCCGTCATCGGGCCGGCTGGGGAAAAACTAGTACTTTTCGCTTCCATTATGAACGATCGGGATAGGGCCGCCGGACGAGCTGGAGTCGGGGCTGTTATGGGAGCCAAAAAGCTCAAAGGGGTTGCGGTTCGAGGGACGAAAAAGGTTTCGATGGCCAGTGAAGAACGATTTAAAGAAATGAATCAAAAATATCGGGGACAGTTTAAAGCTGTAAAAAAAACCGGTCCATATCCGCTGACCACCCACGGCACGGCTATTACGGTCGTGGCCACTCAGACACACGGTGTCTTTCCCACGCGTAATTTCCAAACCGGTCAGTTCGAAGAATGGGAGGCAATTTACGGGGAAGCCCTGACGGAGAAATATCTGGTTAAAGCAAAGCCTTGCTTTAGTTGTCCAATTGCATGCGGCCGGGTAACAAAGGTTCCCGACGGTCCCTTTCAAGGCGAAGGCGAGGGACCTGAATATGAGACCGTCTACGCACTGGGGTCCGATGTCGGCGTCGGTGATCTGGCAGCGCTCACCAAGGCGAATTACCTGTGCAATGAGCTGGGTTTGGACACGATTAGTATGGGTTCTGCCATAGCCTGTGCCATGGAGCTTTATGAAAAGGGGCATCTCACCGAATCCGATATCGGCTTTCCCTTAGCGTGGGGAGATGGAGAAGCCCTGGTTAAACTAACGCATCAAACCGGTATGCGTGAAGGTTTCGGTGATATTCTGGCCGAGGGCAGCTTGCGGATGGCAACGCACTACGGACATTCAGAGTTTGCCATGGTTTCGAAGGGTCTTGATCTCCCTGGTTATGATCCTCGGGGTACACAGGGTTTAGGTTTAAATTATGCCACGTCACCCATTGGGGCTTCGCACATGAGAGGAGATTTGCCCTATTGCGAGCTTCTGGGAGTTCCGGTCAAAATTGATGGGCTGACGTGGGATGATAAACCGCCGATTGTGGTCAAATGGCAAAATGTATTTTCCCTGATAGACGCCGCTGGTTTGTGTGTTTTTTTCAGCATCCGATATTTGTGTGACCCGACTCTGGAAATTCGTCCCGAAGGCATTATGGATCTTCTCAATGCGGCCACTGGAGCAGATTACGCTTTAGACGAGCTGGAGAAAATTGGTGACCGAATTTTAAATGCCGAACGGTTGTTCCTTCTGCGAGCCGGTTTCGATCGTCGACAGGACAGCTTGCCGGCACGCTTCACCAATACACCGATGCCCGATGGGCCTGCCAAAGGAGTGGTTTGTCATCTGGATGAAATGCTTGAAAAATACTATCAGATTCGCGGTTGGTCTCAGGATGGCCTGCCAACTGAGGATAAGCTTAAAGATCTTGGCCTTGATGGGATGTGAGACCTAAAAGAATGAAAGTGCATGTGCAATTATATGTCAATTTAAAAAAATACGCGCCCGCAGATGACAGCGCATTTGAAATTCAACTTGAATCCGGTGCACGTATTAAGACGCTTTTGGAGATTCTGAAAATTCCTTCTTCTGAAGAGCGAATTGTTCTTGTCAATGGGCATCATTCAGACGATTTGAGCTCATTGAAAGCAGGAGATACCGTAACCCTTTTTTCGCCTCTGTCGGGTGGCTAATATGACTGAATTCTGTATGAAAATAGATGAGAATTTTTTTGAAGGGAGCGCAAACGTATGCCTAAAGTAGAGAAACGCGTATTTAAAGATGTCGAAAGAGGGCGTTCGTTTGAGATACAGTTGGATGGGGAAAAGATCGTTGCTTACGAGGGCGAGACCATCGGGGCAGCGCTGTTGGCTGCCGGTCGCAGAACGCTTCGCTATACCAATAAATTCGAACACCCGCGGGGCCTTTACTGCGGGATTGGACTGTGTCAAGAGTGTCGCATGATCATAAACGGCGTCCCCAATACCCAAGCCTGCCAGACCCTTGCGACGCCCGGGTGTCAAGTTGAAACCCAAAAAAAATTTAGAAAACAGGAATCTTGAAAGTTGAAAGAATCCGAATTTGTCGTTATCGGCGGTGGACCCGGCGGTGTTGCAGCGGCCATCGAAGCTGCAAAAGCCGGGGTTAACGTAGCGCTTCTGGATGAAAATGAGAGGTTGGGGGGCCAGGTCTTCCGACAGTTTGAAAAAGGTTTTAAGGTGGCCGATCCAGACGCCCTGGGCATGGATTTTAACGAAGGGCAGGAATTGCTGCTTCAATTCAGTTCGCTGCAAGACCAGATCCGGTATCTGAACAACACTCTGGTTTGGGGAATATTCAAAGACCACACCCTTGCTTTGGCGCGTAACGGGACCTCATCCAATCTGAGCTTTAAGCACCTTCTGGTGGCAACGGGTGCTTATGATCGGCCGGTCCCCTTTCCCGGATGGACGCTTCCCGGTGTTTTCACCGCCGGCGGGGCTCAAAAGCTCGTCAAATCGGAGCGCGTTCTTCCCGGGGAAAACATCCTTCTTGCGGGCACGGGTCCGTTACAAGTCGTTCTGGCAGACCAAATTCTGAAAGCCGGTGGTAAGATCGAGGCCATTTTGGAAGCCGGTAATTTCGGTAAACAATGGCTCCAGGGACTAATAGGAATCTGGGGCAACTGGGATTTCTTGAAAGAAGGTTTGAGATACTGGCACAGCATCCGAAAAGCCGGTGTTCCCCTGTTGCGAAGTCATATTGTTCTTGAGGCCCGCGGAGACGGGCAAGTCGAAGAGGCGGTGATTGCAAAGGTGGATAAAAACTGGAGACCCAAGCTCAATACCGCACGCAGCGTTAAAGTGGACACCATCTGTTTGGGTTACGGCCTGGTATCTTCAACAGAGCTGACGATGCTGGCAGAATGTGAACATAAATATGATCTAAGACTGGGTGGCTACATCCCCCTTCGCAAAGCAAACATGGAAACAAGCGTGCCGGGTATCTATGCCGTCGGCGATGGTGCCGGAGTGGCCGGGAAAAAAGTTGCAATCATAGAGGGATGCATTGCAGGCATATCTGCGGCATGTTCCTTGGGATACCTTTCGAGCACAATTGCCCGTGAGCGCATAAAACCTTATCAAAAAAGGCTAAATAAAATTAATCGGTTCCGAAAAATACTCGACGACATCAGTTTGCCGCGTAAGGGCCTTTACGAACTGGCAACCGATGAAACTGTCATATGCCGCTGTGAAGAAGTGACCCTCAAACAATTAAAAGCGGCTTTGGCTGATGATACGATTCAGATCAAAGACTTCAAACGCATGACACGCATGGGCATGGGTTCCTGTGAGGGCCGAATGTGCGGACCTTCTGCGATTGAGATGATGAGGCATCGGCTAAATGCGCCAGCTGAAGATATCGGGTGTTTACGACCCAGGCCATCGATTAAACCGGTTGCCCTCGGCGTGCTGGCTGCAAACAACACAATGTCTATGGTGTCAGGTGTCAGTGTTCAGGTGTCAGGAAGAGACAGAGGACAGCGCACAGAAAACAAATAACAGCCTGCGACGAGCTCAGTCGAGTCGAAGACAAAGTGCAGACCATTTCTGCTTTATGTCATCTGTTATCTGTTATCTGACACCTGACACCCGAAACCTACTTATTCCTGACACCTAAAATCGTAAGAATTTTTTTATCAATGTGACTCTATAAAAAGAAGATTTTACATGGTTCCTCAAGAAGCAGAAGTCGTCGTTATCGGCGGTGGCGTGGTGGGTTCATCCGTTGCCTATTTTTTAGCCCGGGCCGGAAAAAAAGTTGCCCTGGTCGAGAAGGGTTGTAAAGCAGGGGAAGCATCCGGAGCCAATGCCGCTTTTGTTTGGTCAATAACGAGAAAGCCTGGAATTGATATTAGATTGGCGATGCACAGTTTTAATATACACCGGCAGCTTAAAGCAGAACTGGAGATGGATTTTGAGTATATGCCGGACGGCGGGTTGCTAATTATAGAAGACGAAACGCAGCTTCCTTTGGTAGAAGCGCATCTTCAGAAAAGATCAGAAGATGGATATCCATTGGAAATGATTGATGCCAAACAGGTTCTGGAACTGGAACCTCAGCTTTCAAAGGAAAGGACCATCGGTGCGGTCTATAGCCCTATCGACGGTATAACCAATCCTATTTTTCTTGTTATTGCCTTAAACCTTGAAGCCCAAAAGCTGGGGGCACAGCTTTTTCACTATACGGAAGTTCGGGGCATCGAGGTCACAGATGGAAAAGTCAAAGGGGTAGTTACCGATAAAGGAACGATCAAAACTAACACGGTGGTAAATGCCGCCGGGAGCTGGGGGTGTTTCATTGGTGACATGGTCGGAATTAAAGTGCCGGTCTCTCCCTTTCAACTGGCCATGCTGGTTACAGAACAGTTACCGCCGACCGTTTCACATGCCATTATGGGTGCTTCTTATATGGTAGAGGAAGATACCGGCAAAGAGGAAGGGTTGGGATGTGGCCTTATTATGAGCCAGCAGACCGCCGGGAATCTACTGATTGGTGCGAGTTGGCGCAAAACGGGATACGATAAAAGAACCGTTCAAGAAGAGATCGAACTCATGGCAAAGATAAATGTCAGGGCGATGCCGATGCTCAAAACCGTCCGTATCATTCGTTCCTATGCCAATTTTTTCCCCAATACCGAGGATGACCTGCCGATATTGGGTAAGGTTGATGGCGTCGAGGGATTTATTATGGCATGTGGTCATTGCGGGCACGGGATCGGTATGGGGCCTGGATCGGGCAAACTCATCCAGGAACTGATTTGCGATGGCAAAACTGCTATCCCGCTGGATGAATTGGACCTTTCTCGATTTGATTAGAAGTGGTTTCAAAACCCCATCTAAGGCCCAATGGCTGCGTTGCCCCGCGAATTTAAATGCTCACGTACTAGCGTGTACGCTCCGCTTTAAATTCGCGGGACGCCTTACCCTTGAACCTGATCTAAGGTTTTGAAACCACTTCTAGAGTGTTTCAGCCGAACAATTAAACATATTGGAAATTCAACAATTGATCGAAATTAAAAATTTTTTAATAGCTCTCGATTTATTCCACTTCCGCGGAATGATGGAATATTGGAATCATATTGTTTTTCAATACGGTTCGAAAAAGACCCAATATTCCAGTATTCCATTTTTCCACTATTCCAATTGTGAGCGAAGCGAACTAACTTGATAAAGGAGGACGTCGCGATGGTTTTTGAAGCTCAAGAACAGGGTCTTCAGGAAAAGGCCAAAGAGGCAATTATTACGCTAAATAAGGCTGCGGCGATCCAGATCGCAGAGCAAGCAGCATCTGAATTAAGCGCATCGGAATTGGTTGATTTAATCGAGGGCGGCTTTAAAGCGGGTATTATGGTTGTGGGTGATCGGTTCGGCAAGGGAGATATGTTTTTGCCGGAACTCGTGGCGGCAGCCGAAACAATGAAAAGTTCGCTGGCGATCCTGGAGCCCAAACTACGTGAAAACCAGGTGACGCAGGAGCCGTTAGGGAAGATTGTCATTGCAACCGTTAAGGGTGATTTGCATGATATTGGAAAGACGATGGTATCCAGTTTGCTTATAGCTAATGGATTTGAAGTGATTGACCTTGGAATAGACGTCGCCACGCTGAATATCATTGAGGCAGCCAGAAAGAATGAGGCTGATATGATATGTCTTTCGGCCTTATTGACAACGACAATTGGCGCTCAAAAGGAAGTAATAGACGCTTTACAAGAAATGGGTCATAAAGAAGACTTCAAGGTGATGATCGGTGGCGCCGCCTCATCAAAAAATTGGGCGGAGGGAATCGGTGCGGATGCATACGGGGCCGATGCCCAGGAAGCAGTTGAAATAGCGATCGATCTATTAAAAAAATAAAGGAGGCTTGATTATGCGAACGGCAGTTCCCAAAATGGACTTATTAGATACAGCGGCAAAAGAACGCATCCATGAAGCCTCGCTCTCCATACTGGAAGATACCGGCATTCAGATCGATTCGGAAATGGTTGCCAACACCCTGCAAGAGCATGGCATTTCATGTGAAGTTACCGGCAAGCAAGGAGACCGGACCTTGTGGCGCGTAAAGTTTGACAGGGACACCATCACGCGATCACTGAAGACCGCTCCCAAGACCATTACCCTCGGCGGCAGAGATACGAAACATGATCTTTATCTGGACGGAAAAGGGTCGCCTGACTCCGTTTATTTCGGTACCTTAGGCAGTGCCCCGGTGGTGCATGACCTTGAAACCGGTGAGAGAAGGCTCGGAACGTTAAAGGATTTGGCTCAGTTTGCACGTTTAACCCAACAACTGGAACATCTGGATTTTTTCCACGTATCCGTAATGCCCTCGGATGTTCCAAATTCCGTAGTGGAACTATACCGCTGGAAGGCAACATTTGAAAACACAGCCAAACATTCCATAACCGCGGCCTCCTACGACGCGAGGAATTTGCCTTTCTTACTTGAAATGGCAGCCGTGGTGCAGGGCGGGGAAGATGAGCTACGCCGCCGCCCGATTTTCACCGCTACCGAATGTCCGATTGCACCGCTGTTTTTCGCCGAGCGATCGGCTGAGAACATGGTTGGGTTGGCTCGCGCCGGCCTGCCGGTCATCATATATTCAGAGCCTTTTGCCGGTGCTTCTTCACCGGTCACATTGGCCGGTACCTTACTGGTAACCAACGCCGAGCAACTGGCCGGGATCGCACTTACCCAGATTGCGAATCCTGGAGCGCCGGTAATTTACGGTGGCGTTTCAACGACCATGGATATTCGAACCGGAAACATTTCTTTCGGCTCACCCGAGACGGGTCTGCTGAATGTGGCCACCACCGAAATGGCAAGATTTTATGAAATGCCGAAAGAAGGCAGTGGTGGCAGAACCGATTCAAAACTAGTGGATTGTCAGGCCGGGTTTGAAAAACAGGGCAATCTGTTGCTGGCTGTCCTGGCTGGAGCGAATCTGAATAATTGTGCCGGAACGCTTGAGAGCAATTATGCGGTTAGCCTCGCTCAATTGGTAATTGATGACGATATCGCCAAGCGCACCAAACGAATCCTGGCGGGTATCGCTTTTGATGAAGAAACACTTGCCGTCGATCTTATTAAAGAGATCGGGCCGGGGGGGCAGTATTTAGGTAACCAACATACCTTGGACCACATGCGCCAGGAGCTTTGCCTGTCCGATTTATGCAGTAAGGGAACTTATGCAGACTGGGTCAAGAAAGGAAGTTTAAGCCTTGAGCAAATGGCACAGAAGAAAGCGCTTGAGCTTTTAAACTTTTCAGAACCGGCCAGTTTAGAGCCGGCCGTGATCAAGGAACTGGAGAAAATATTGGAAAGTGCGGAGAAAATGCATGGCTTATTTTGAAAACTCGAATACGCGTCATTGAGATGCTGAAAGGATAATATCAAATATGGAAAAATTAATTATAACGGTCGCACCCACGGGATCCATTCCCAAAAAAAAGCATACGCCGCATGTCCCCGTAACGGTTGAAGAGATCGTAACCTGTGCGCTTCGCTGTGAGGATGAAGGGGCGTCAATCGTCCATATCCACATACGGGATGAAGATGAAAATCCTTCGGATGATCCCCAAATTTTCCATGATATTGTCAAACGGATTCGAGAGCGGTCCAATCTGATTATCCAGGTTTCAACAGGTGGCAGAGCAGGCACCGATTTGGAAAGCCGCATCCAACGCCTGCAAATGCGTCCCGAGATGGCAAGTTTGACAACGGGCTCGGTGAATTTTCCCAATTCAGCCTATGTCAATCCGCCCGACTTGATTGAAGCGCTGGCCAAAGAGATGCAGCGTCTTGAGATAAAACCGGAAATGGAGATATTTGATTTAAGCATGATAAATAATGCGATCGCATTAGGAGATCGGGGCCTGGCGGGTCGACCGCTGCACTTCAACTTTGTGATGGGTCTGCAGGGGGCGATGCCCGCAAAAATAGAGCATTTGGCCCACCTGTCCATCTGTTTACCTGCAGAAAGCACATGGACGGTCTCGGGCATTGGGGCTGCCCAGCTAATAATGAACATTCACGCTGTACTTATGGGGGGAAATGCGAGAGTGGGTTTGGAGGATAACATCTATTATAAGAAAGGGGAATTGGCGACCAACGAAAGGCTTGTCCAAAGGATTGCCCGTTTAAGTAAAGAGCTGGGTAGGGAAGTGGCCACACCGGATGAGGCCCGCAAAATCCTAAGCTTAGTTCCGCGGCAAAATGATAAGGCGGCTGAATGATGACACGGTTGGCACTAGAAATTACCGACGATTTTTTCCCTCGTCGACTCGACGATTTCCTTTTTAAAGGTTAGGCGACGCATTCGAATCACGGCAAAGGAGGATGATATTATGGGACATAATGTCGGCTTAGATAATCGGTGTGATGTTGTTATCGTTGGCGGTGGCATTATTGGATGCACAGCCGCCTATTATCTAGCAAAGAAGGGATTTGATGTTATTTTGCTTGAATCAGGCGACCTGGCTTCCGGGGCCACAGGCCATAATATTGGATACATCTTTATGCACACAAGGAATCCAGGGCCCCAGTTGGATTTGGCCAACGCCACAAACCAGATTGTCCCGAACTTACCCGATGAACTCGATTATGATTTTGAACTGCGTCAGAACGGCGGCATGATTTATTTCAACAGAGAGGCGCAGCTGCCCATCATGAAGGAGTTTGTCGAACAGCGCAATAAAGACGGCGTTACCATGCAATTACTGGATAAAAAGGAAGCGCTGGAAATGGCTCCGGTATTACCGGAGAGCACAATCGGGGCCACCTTCTGCCCCTTGGATTCCATCTTGAATCCTACGCTTTATGTCCGCGCCTTTGCGAACGCAGCCAGAAAACAGGGCGCCCTCATTCGAACCGGCACAGAGGTCATAGCTGTCAATACGGACAAATCTAAAGTCACTGGCGTCAGAACCGCTGAAGGGGATATTGAGTCAAAATATGTGGTGCTTGCTGCCGGGGGGTGGACGGCCCAGCTGACTGAGAAACTCGGGCTCAATTTGGGAATATTCTCCATGCGACTTCAATTAATGACCACCGCACCTTTGAAGGAAAAATTGCTGGATAAATGTCTGTATGGTCCCGATAGTGCAAAACAATACAAATTGTTTCAAGATCTGCCGAGTTATGATGATGAGGCATTCCGCGCTGACTATGAATGGCGTTATGAGACCTTATTTCTGCAAGCTGCCAATCAGATGAAAGCCGGCAATATGCTGTTTGGCATCCCGATGGATTACCCCGCGTCGCTCGAAATCGCAAACACGGCTGATACGCGGGGTGTGGGGGTCATGGTGGAGTCTATGTACAGCAATTTCCCTGCCCTTAAAACCGCGGTTTTTGACAGGGCCTGGGGCCGCGTCGTGTCCTTTACCTCCGATAGTTTGCCGGTGATTGATTTTGTTCCCGAGTTCGAGGGACTGCTGATCAATTCAGGACATACCTTTGGCAATGCAACGGGACCGATTTCCGGAATTTTGACTGCAGAAATGATTGCGGGTGAAAAGACCTCGCTCGATGTCTCACCATACAGTCTAAACCGTCCGGCCTTGGAGAGCATGGCGAAAGCATGGTAATATCAGATATTGAGTTATTCGGATTGTGAGCATTATGGAAATGAAAATTAGAGGCGAGGACTCCATCGCAGCGTCCCCTGAAGAAATATGGAACGTTTTTTTTGATCCGGCCTTTATGTCGCAAGTGATTCCGGGCTGTAAAGATATCGCCCAAGCTGCTGACGATGAATACGGGGTTAAGCTGGTTCTGGGGATCCCCGCGGTTCAGGGGCAGTATACCGGGACCATCAGAATATTGGAAAAGAATCCTTTTGATACGATAAAGGGTTCGATTGAAGGCAAGGGGGGGTTAGGGAAAATCGACGGAATCTGGGAAACACAATTTCAAGAAAATGATGATAAAGAAAGCAGGGTGATCTACTCTATCAATGTCGATATCAGCGGTCCCATGGCCAGCATGGTGGGCGGTTTTATGGAGCAAGTCGCTGATTCACTGGTAAAGCAGGGACTTGATAGCTTTAATAAGGCTATCACGGGTGCCAAAGAGAATATTGCCCCCCGGACTTCCCTAAAAACAGACGCGCTGCCCAAACCGAGCCTCATTAAAATGATATTCAGATCCGTTTGGGACGTCCTGATCAAGAGAACGGGTAGCTGAATCCTGCATGAAAATTAATGAGATGATCCGGATCGCCTGACAATCGGGTGTTCTATTCCTCCTGGGGAGGGCGCTTGTACTTGCCGGTGAGATGCTCGATCTCGATACACCACACCGTGCAGGCCGCCACGACCTTTTCCGCATACTGCCAGGCATCATTTTTAGGATAATACTGCACCATGACGGCCTCCAGGGCGGCCAGCTTTTCGACAGGATCGTCGACCATGCGGACCCGGCCAAAACCCACCACGCTGGAATAGGCTACCGAGCAGTCCTGGGGTCTGTCGGCCGGCAGAAGCTGAACATCTGTGACGACGTTGAAAGAGACCTTCGGGTTCTGCGCCAGCACATCAAGTTTGAAGCCCTTCCTGAGAGAGTGAATGTAAATCAATCCGTTCAAAAAACCGTAGTTGAACGGCAGCACATAGGGTTGGTCGCCCTGGCACATGGCCACGCTGATGATTTCACCCTGGTTGAGAATCTGTTCCATTTCGGATGGATCCGTGATTTCGCGATTTTTCTTGAGCATCGGCACTTTCATAACAATCCTCCTTGGTCGCATCTGCATTATTTTCGAATATCAGCATTGTTCAACGCATGCATCGGTAACGGTTGACGATTTAATCCTTTACATCTATCTGATCTGGTGTTTTGCTTTGACCCAACATCACAATTACGGCCACACCGGTAATAACAACCAGCCCTCCGATCAAGATCCGTATACTTGGGCGCTCACCTAAAAATAACACCGCACCCAGGATCGAAGTTACGGGGAGTAGCAAAAGAAACGGGACAACCTGGTTCATGTCATATTTTTTAAGAAGATGATACCAGATCCCATACCCCAGCGCCGTCATCACAATACCCATGTAAATAACCGATCCCCATCCGATCAGGGTTGCATTTTTTAGCAAACTGAGGTGGTCGCTCTCCAGTACCAGTGAGGAAACAAGCATCTGCGGGCCCGCAAAAATGGAAACCCAGGCAATGAGTTGAAACCCGGTGATCTTAACCATTTTTTTTATCATCACCTGGCCGATCGCCCAGGTGAATACACCGGCAATAACCAGAAAAGCCGGAAACAGTTGATTTCTTAAACTCGGCGCCCCGGCGATCAGCGCGACACCGAAAAAGGCCACGACCAATCCGCCAGCGCGCTTCCAGCCGAGTTTGTCATTTAAAAAAATAGCAGCACAAGCGGCACTGAATGGGACTTCCAATTGCATAAATAAAACAGCCGTAGAGGCATCCAATCCGGCTAAACCGTAAAACGTCAGACCATATTGAATTGTGGCGCTAACCAGCGCAATAAGGAAAATCGCTCGGAGCTGTCCAATCGGAGGAGGGAAAAACCAGCACAACAACACGGCGGATACGATGAAACGCATACTCATTAAAAAAAGCGGCGGGAATTCATCCAATCCGGCTTTGGCAAAGACAATTCCCATTCCCCAGATGATCGGTACCGACAGTGCCAATCCGATGTCTCTAAAAGTAATCCGCATCCTTTAAAACCCGATTCCCATTCCGGTCTCACGCGACCCCGCCCACGGGGTTTACCTGTACAGTATTCGGTTCATCCCATTGACATACCGCCATTCACGCGCAGGACTTGCCCGGTGATATAAGCGGCGTCGTCCGAGGCCAGGAAGGCCATCGCAGCTGCAATCTCTTCAGGTTTTCCGTAACGCCGCATCGGAATAATTTTGAGTGCTTCCTCCAGGCCTTGCGCATCAATGTCATCAAACATCTCGGTTGCGATATAACCGGGAGAGACGGCATTAACCGTAATGCCCTGGGGTGCCAGCTCGGCTGCCATCGGCCGCAGCATCATAACGATCCCGCCCTTTGAGGCCGTGCAGACGCTATACTTATTTCCACCGAAGTCGGCAATTTCTGTGATACAGGATCCGGTTGCAATGATCCGGCCGTATTTGCGTTCTAACATATGGGGCAAGACGGCACGGGAGACATTAAAAAAGCCCCTGAGGTTAATATTTATCGCGCGCTCCCAATCCTCGTCTTGACTCTCAACAAAGGGTTTGTCGATGATGACCCCGGCATTGCTCACCAGAATATCAACTTTGCCGAAGGCTTTAATTGTTTCCTCGATAAGCCGCTCCGCCTGCTCACGTTGGGATACATCCGCCATGACAACCGTGGCCTCCCCTCCGGCCTTTTGTATTTCTTCTGCCACTGCCTCTCCCTTTTCTTTGTTCGTCACCCCATTTATCGTAACCTTGGCACCATCACGAGCAAAACGATGCGCTATCCCCTTTCCGATACCCCTCGTGCTCCCCGTTACAATGGCGACTTTTCCTTTTAAGTCCATGATCCCCTCCTTTATAGACAAATGATTTCAGCCATATAATTTCTGCTATGCTTCTTTAGACCCAAGCAGATACAATGAATAAAAAGACAAAAATATAAAAATTAAATGCGCAGCATTAAGTAATTAATCCGCCGGACCTGGGGCCATAAAACAATTTTTAGTTTTGAAAGAAATATTTATCACCCTGAATATGCTATTTTTCAGGGCGGATTAATTAGATATTTTCCATTTTTAACTCGGTACTAATATCGATACTGCCTTTGATCGACTGCGCAACCGGACATTGATCAGCGTGGAATCCAAGGACCTTCTGAGCGGTTTCCTTTTGATCCGGTTTTAATTTTAGATGATAGGTTACATGAATCCGGCGGATAACCAGCACATTTCCATTTTTTTCAATTTCCCCCCTTGCCTCCGAAATCAGTCGTCTTTCACCGGCCGGAATTTCGCGCGCTTCCAGCGCGCCGCCAAAGGTACCGGTCAGTCAGCCAGCCGCTGCGGCCACAACATAATCCAGCGTGGTCGCATGCGGTTCGTGGACCTGAGGGTCAACACCGTAATGCTCGGCGATTTCGGAATGAACACCAAACAGCACCGGTTCATCTTCCTGGGGCAAATAGGCACGACGCAAAGGGCCTTTGACCCGTTCAATTTTTATTTTGGATGTGTAGACAACTTGATCGCTCATAGCGCTTCCTTTTTGATTTTTTATCACGAAAGCACGAAAGAATGGAAACACGAAAAAAGACTAAAAGATAAAATTTCGTGCTCACGCGGCGCAAGCGCCTGCGCTGCGCGTTTTAGATTTCGTGTTTTCGTGATTAATTTTTTTAATTTTATCGAATAAATACAAATTTCATCTTTAAAGAACTAACTTCCACCGCTATTGAGCCGCTGGGCAATGTTGCGGGCGGCAAGAATGCCGGAGGCAGAAGCCTGGATCAATCCCCGTGTGATGCCGGCACCATCACCGATGGCAAATAAATTCTTTATTGCGGTTTCCAATTCCGAAGATAAATCAATACGGTTGGAATAAAATTTGACTTCCACGCCGTATAGAAGGGTATGACGCGAATACACACCGGGAGCTAATTTTTCAAGCGCCTGAAGCATTTCAATAATACTTTGAAGGTGCCGGTAAGGAAACACAAAGCTCAAATCACCGGGGGTTGCCTCCGGGAGCGTCGGCCGCGTCAGACAGCGATTCATACGTTCCGGCGTGCTGCGCCGTCCCGCCAGGAGATCTCCCAGTCTTTGGACAATGGGCCCTTTGCCCAGCAGATTCGCCAGCCTGGCGATGTAAAGACCATAGCCGATGGGGTCATTGAAAGGTTCTGTAAACGCGCTGCTCACCAAAATGGCGAAGTTGGTATTTTCACTTTTTTTCCTGGTATAACTGTGCCCGTTGACGGTCATGACTTCTTTGGCCTTTTCGATCACCACTTCACCATAGGGATTCATACAAAAGGTACGTACTTTTTCATCAAATGTTTTAGAGTAATAAATCAGCTTTGATTCGTAAATGATATCCGTAATTTCCTTTAAAACCGCAGCAGGCAGCTCCACCCGAACGCCAATGTCTACTGCACTGGACTGAGTTTTAAGCCCCAAAGATTCTGCTTCCCTCTTCATCCAGCCGGCGCCGGAGCGTCCTGGCGCCGCCACCACGAATTGGCTGGTGATGGTTTCGCCACTTTCCAATTTGACCCCCCGGATGCGGCCATCTTCAGCCATAAGACTCTGGACAGGACTGCTGGTGCGGGTTTCAACTCGATCCACCAGGGATTTCCGAAATTGATCTAGTACCACCTGGCAGTTCTCCGTGCCGATGTGTCGGATCCGGGAAGGGATTAATTCCATATCGGCCAATCGGGCTCGATCGGCCAGATCTTCCAACTTGGGCGATGCCTCGCCAAATATAACTTCCGGCGCACCGTGTTTAACCCAGATGTCATCCGCCGTTTGAAGGATCTGCTGAAGAGCTTCAGGTTCCAGATACTCTCCCAACAACCCTCCCACCTCGGGAGATAATGTCAATTTGCCGTCACTGTAAGCGCCGGCGCCTCCCCATCCGCAGAGCATATCATTCGAATTGCGCTTGCGCTCACTGAGGTCTTTGCCGAGCTCAAGTAAAAGAATCCGTTCCACCCCCTGATCGGCCAGGGTTAAAGCCGCAAAAATACCGGCAGGGCCGGCCCCCACGATAATGGCTTCATAATCCATAGATACCTCACAATTAAAGTAGATTACATTTCAAATTAAGTGTACCAAATTTTGACGTTAATTCGTCTTAATTTAGGTGTCAGTAATAAGTAGGTTTCAGGTTTCGGGTGTCAGGTGTCAGAGGTATTATTGGGCGGCACCCGAGAACAGACTGACACCTGAAACCATAGACATTGTGTTGTTTAAAGAACTCAACTGGACTGAAATATACCACCCGACATCCTCTAAATAATTTTCTCCCAGTGGACACATGGCCTGGACGCTCATATCGACTGCATCTTCGTAGGGGATGTGAAAAGTGACATCACTGACGACCGGCACATAAGTATCATAAAAGTGAAGGCCCGATAAAGCAAGTGCCTGTTTACGAAAATTCAGATATTCAAACGTTTTTTTCTACAACCGTGCAAGCATGCAACCGCAAGCACCCCAATTCCGTAATTCGAAACATTATTATGGAAAGCGGGAGGGCAGATTTTATAAGTGATATTAGCGGGTTCCAATTCTTAAAAAATGCAACTCCCTGTAAAATTTTGACAATTTCAAGTAAATTCAATATAATTATTAGAAAATATAGAATTTTCTTACCACCACCCAATTAAATTTTACAAATTGGCACAAAAACCCATAAAATTGAACTATCGCTCAGCCGAGCGATTCAGTAAAACCTATGCCCTGTTAAAAAGGGGGAAAATATTTCTCCCATCCAAAACCCTCCTTCCTTTAAAAACCGCCCTGACTTTAAATTTCACTGTTCCTGGAATCGACAGCGTTTTCACGGTCGAGGGGGTGGTTGCTAAAACCATAGATGAGCAAACAGCCGCGAAACTCAAAAAACCTACCGGGATACTGCTCGCGCTGGTGGGCGGACCGGATTCGATTCTGAATGAGCTGAACTCGGTGTTAAGCACACATCAGGACTATCAAAAATTGCTGGGATTGGCGCCACCGACGGAATCAGCTACGCCTTCCCCGGATCAAGAAGCCGCTGGGGAGCAGCCCTCTCCAGCAAGCCCGCAAACACCAACTGCCTCCGCCGCACCTGTTGTCAACACGGACCCGGTTTCACAGCAAGCCGATAGCGAATTAAACGATCTGGATGAAGTTTCGCCCGAAGAAGACGGCGAGGCCGATCTGAACTTGGATTGGCTCCGAAAGGCAGTGGCTCAGGAAGAGGTTGTCAGAGAGGATGTGCCGCCACCTGAAATCACTCTCGCACCGACCGCTGAAAAAAAAGATCTAACCCTTGAAGAACGCAAAAAGATCAAGCCTTCCGGCGAGTTTCTCATGGACCTGGCGAAAGCCATGTTGCGCAGCGGCTACTATTCTGCGGAGCATCCCGGTTCAGAGGGCGCCAAGCAGGGTTTATATGAAAAATTTCAAGGCTGCCTGGGCGATTCCAGGCAGGTCGAGATCACCAAGCAGGAAACCCGCGAAAAAGTCGATATCCTGATTACCGGAATTCTGGAGGAGCCGGTTAATGTGCGCACCCTGGTCGGTGCAGGCATGGCTGAATTATTTGTTCCCAAACTCAGAGAGTATTTCAAGCGCAAAGGACTGGTGAGCTTTGCCATAAAAAATGATATCAGCCTCGAACACTTTGAAGGTTTTGTGGATATCATGAGCGATCCCAAAGCCGACAGTGGTCGGGGCTCTAAAATTGGCCAGGTGCTGTCCACTGCCCTGGCTGAGCACGGGATTACCGAAATATCCACGGTTTTCATGGACGACCTGATCATGCTGGAATTAAACCTTCCCTGGCGGGTCGAAATGGCTATCCAGCGCCTGGCCAAAGATCTTAAAATGCTGCCCATGTTTCAGGGTGGTTCCGATGAAAATATTCGGACCTTAAAACTTCAAATTATCCAGGATATCATCCGGCCCCTCAGACACCCCGAGTTCCTAAAAGATCTGATCATCAACTGTTACATCATCGCCAAACATGTGGACAGTATTGAGAAGGAAGACATCGAGCAGGTTATTATCGAGGCTTTTCC
>Ga0255055_10000774_pt1 | contig 24268 bp, 21 predicted proteins | sample JV7_2_27_MG_FD_188633 | JGI IMG/M metagenome (GOLD analysis project Ga0255055, IMG submission 188633) | Seawater microbial communities from Jervis Inlet, British Columbia, Canada - JV7_2_27 | ecosystem: Environmental > Aquatic > Marine > Inlet | place: Canada: British Columbia | collected...
ATCGAGCCGATTCTCGATCGCTCCGACAATACCGTGACGGCCTTTCTCGCCGAGCAAGCTCGGGGAGAGCTGTCCGAAGCCGATCGCATCGAGACGCTCGAGTTGCTGGAGATGCAGCGACACGCGCTGCTGATGTACACGAGCTGCGGATGGTTCTTCGACGAGCCCTCCGGTATCGAGACCCTGCAGGTCCTGCAGTACGCCGCACGGGCTGCGCAGCTGGGCCAGAAGCTCTTTGACGAGCCGATCGAGAGCGGTTTGCTCGAGCGTCTCGAACGCGTACCCGGCAACCTCCCCGAGCTGGCCGACGCACGGACGATCTACGAGAAGCGGGTGCGGCCTGCACGTTTCGACGCCGAACGATTCGCGGCCGATCACGCGGCCGGCTCGTTGTTCGACGACGAGGCAGGACCCGACGCAGCCCCGGCGTACCGGGTGGAGGAGCTCGAGCGTCGGGTGCTCGACGCCGGCAAGACACGGCTGGTCCTCGGGCGGATCGAGGTGGTCTCGAGAGTCACCCTCGAGCGATCCGATCTCGTCTACGGCTTCCTCCACCTGGGAGACCACAACCTCGAGGGTGGCCTACGCGACTACCGGGGCGAGGAGGATCTCCGCGGCTACCTCGCGGACCTCGCCGAGGCGTTTTCCGGAGCCGAGCTGTCCGGGATCCGCCGCGCCCTGGAGAGCCACCTCGGCCGGCTGCGTCACTCGCTGCAGACGCTGTCGCGCGATCAGCAGCGACGGATCATCGACCGCATCCTGACCGCGACGGTCGAGGAGGCCGAGACGGTCTACGAAAGGGTCTATCGCCAGCACGCGCCGTTGATGCGTTTTCTGAGCCGGCTCGACACGGCGGCGCCGCGCGCGCTTCTGCTCAACGCCGAGATGGTGCTCAACACGCGGCTGAGGCGAGCGCTGGCCGCGGCCGAGCCCGACCCGGAAACACTGAGGCGGCTGATCGACGAGGTTCGCGACGAGGGCGTCGCGTTGGACGAGGGACGCCTGGCCTACGCCACGCGCGCGGCGCTGGAGCGCATGCTGGAACGCCTCGGCGCCGAGCCCGAGAATCTCGAACTGCTCGAGCGCATCTCGACCGTGGCCTCACTCTTGGCCGGGCTTCCCTTCCGCGCCGATCTCGCGCGCGCCGAGATTCTCTTCTACCGCCTGAGACAGACGGCCTACCCCGCCTTCCGCGAGCGCGCCGAACGCGGCCAAGACGAGGCACGACGCTGGGTCGACGCGTTCGTCTCGCTGGGCGATGCGCTCCGCGTGGTCGTCGAATCGGACGAAGAGGCGTAGGACGCCCCGGGACCGCTACATGTTCTCGATGATCGCCGAGGCGAACTCCGAGCACTTAACCTCGGTTGCGCCCTCCATCTGGCGCGCCAGGTCGTAGGTGACGATCTTCTTGGCGATCGCGCTTTCCAGACCCGCGTTGACGCGGGCCGCGGCCTCGTTCCACCCCAGATGCTCGAGCATCATCACGCCCGAGAGGATCAGCGAGCCCGGATTGACCTTGTCCTGGCCGGCGTACTTGGGCGCCGTGCCGTGCGTGGCCTCGAAGAACGCGATCTCGTTGGACATGTTGGCTCCGGGCGCCATGCCCAGCCCGCCGACCTGAGCCGCGCAGGCGTCCGACAGGTAGTCGCCGTTCAAGTTCGGCGTGGCCACGACGGAGTACTCGCGCGGCCGCAGCAGCACCTGCTGGAACATCGAGTCCGCGATGCGATCCTTGATCAGCACCTTCCCCTCGGGGAGCTTGCCGTCGTGCTCGGCCCACAGCGCCTCCTCGGAGATCGTCCGGTCGCCGTACTCCTCGCGCGCGACCTCGAAGCCCCAGTCCTTGAAGGCACCCTCGGTGAACTTCATGATGTTGCCCTTGTGCATCAGAGTCACGCTGTCGCGCCCGTGCTCCAGGGCATAACGGATCGCCTTGGCCACCAGTCGCTTGCTGCCGAAGACCGAAATCGGTTTGAGGCCGATCCCGGAGTCGGGACGGATCTTCTTGTCGAACTCCGACTCGATGAAGTCGATCAGCTTCTTCGCCTCGGGACTGCCGGACTTCCACTCGATGCCCGCGTAGACGTCCTCCGTGTTCTCACGGTATATCACCACGTTCATGTCCTGCGGACGCAACACGGGTGACGGCACTCCCGTGATGTGACGCACGGGTCGCACGCAGGCGAACAGGTCCAGCAGGTGGCGCAGGGCGACGTTGAGGCTGCGGATCCCGCCGCCGACCGGAGTGGTGAGCGGCCCCTTGATCGCTACCTTGTGCTCGCGGACGGCCTGCACGCTGGCCTCGGGCAACCACTCGCCGAAGGCGTCGTTGGCCTTTTCGCCCGCAAAGATCTCGTACCAGATGATTCCCTTCTTGCCCTCGTAGGCCTTCTGCACCGACGCGTCGAGCACGCGCTGCGCGGCGGCCCAGAGGTCGGGGCCGATGCCGTCTCCCTCGATGAATGGGATGACGGGACGGTCGGGGACGATCAACTTGTTGTTCTTGAAACGAACGCGTTCGCCTCCGGGGGCTGCAGGAAAGCTTGCCGAGGACACACCTGTCTCCTTTTCGTCGTGAAACTGACCGTGATTTCAGGAATGACCCATTAGACAACGCGTCGCAAAAGGTGTCAACGGAACCAACGGACCTAATCAGTACTGGATCAGCGTGCCTTCCCGCTTGGCCCGGCGGATGGCGAAACGCGAGCAAATCAGCCCCACCGGCAGCAGGAAGGCGGTAAGCAGGGCCAGGACCAGCAGGTCGGTCCACAGGTCGGCCATCGTCCGGCCCTGGAGCAACGAACCGCGCACGATGCGCAGGGACCAGGTGATCGGCAGGTACTTGGAGAACGGCTGGACCCACGCCGGGAGCAGCTCCACCGGAAAGAAGACCGTTCCCAGAAGCGTCGTCGCGCCGCTGAGCAGGAAATTGATCGGATCGCCGCGTTTGAAGTAAAGGATGAACGAAGCGGAGAGGATGCCCAGGCCGACCGACGACAGCAACGTCAGCACGACCCCGATCAGCAGAGAGAGCGGGCTGGCGACGTCGAGCCGGACGCCGAAAAGAAGTGTGGCGAAGACCATGTAGAGCAACACGCGGATGCCGCCGTAGACGAAATCCCACGCCGCCGAGGAGAAGACAACCATCGACGTCGGGGTCGGTGTGACCAACATCGCCTCGAGCGTTCCGAGTAGCTGCTCGTTGCGCACGCGGGCCGAGAACGAGTAGAGCGCCGTGGAGAAGTAGAACTGGAACGACAGGCCGACGAGCAGCCAGTCGAACGGCGGGATCCCGTTCAACCCGCGCGTGTTCGGGTCGATCATCTTGGTCAGGAAGTAGAAGGCGAGCAGCGAAAAGAACATTCCGCCCACGCGCATCAGGAACGCCAGCCGGTAGGAGACCTCGGACAGGAAGTCGCGCTTGATGAAGGCCCACAGCTTGAGCAGGTTGTTGATCACGCCTCTTCGGTCTCCGATTCGAGGATTCTCGAGAAGGCCCCCTCGAGGTCCGGCTCGATGCGATCACAGACGCGGATCCGAATGCCCGCACCGATAAGCGGGCGCAGCAAGTCGTCGAGCCGGGCGCCCTCCTCCAGCACGACGGTGAGCCGGCGGACGCCCCCGTCCGTCTCGTCCTCCAGCGCGCGGAACGGCCCCTCGATCCGGTCCGGGACCGGATCGACTTCCAACCGGTAGAGTTGCTCGCGCGCGCCCCAGCGACGCACTTCGGAAACGGTGCCGATCTGCCGCACGCGGCCTCGGACGAGAACGGCGACGCGATCCGAGATCGCCTCGGCCTCGCGCAAGTCGTGGGTCGCCAGCAGGATCGTCTTACCGTCCCTGCGGCTCAGCTCGTCGCGCACGAACTTCCTCAGGGCCAGCGAGGCCGCCGGATCGAGACTGCGCGTGGGCTCGTCCATCAGCAGTATCGGAGGGTCGTGGAGCAGCGCCCTGGCGATGGTAACGCGTTGCTTCATTCCCGACGAATAGCCGGAGAAGGGGCGATCGGCGGCATGCAGCAGCTCGACCCGCCCGAGCAGCTCTTCGATGCGGCTCTCGGTCTCCCGGATCGGGACGTCGTACAGCCGCGCGAAGAACCTCAGGTTCTCCCTCGCCGAAAGCCGCCAGTAGAACGATCGCTCGTCCGACTGGACCAGGCCGATCGTCCGTTTGACGGCGTTCTCCTGGCGCGTATCCCGACCCCCGACGATCGCCCGCCCGTGGTCGGGAATCACGAGACACGAGAAGATCTTGAGCAGTGTCGTCTTGCCCGCCCCGTTGGGTCCCAGCAGGCTGAGGATCTCACCCTCGTCGACCTGCAGGTCGACGCCGCGTAGGGCGTCGATACGCTCGGCCCGGCGGAACGGCTGGGTCAACAGCTCGCGGATCGAGCGCGCCTTTACGAAGGTCTTCTCGAGATCGGTGGCTTCGATGGCGTAGGACACTACGGGAGGGCTCCTCGACCGCCAAGGATAACAGCTTCACCCTTTCGCTGGCTTCCGGGGTAAGCTGAGTGTGATCATGAAGGTTCTCATCGCGGGCTGTGGGTGGCTCGGACGGGCCGTGGGCCGAGCGTTGATCGAGCGCGGAGAGGCGGTCGTCGGCGTGCGTCGTACTCCCGAGGGGAGGGGCGAGCTCGAGTCGATCGGTATCGAGCCGCTGATTCTCGATCTGGCCGCTCCCGGCGCGGCTGGGAGCCTACCGGACGACGTGGACGCCATCGTGGCCTGCCCCGCTCCTCGAGCCTCCGGCGTCGAGGCCTACACGCGAGCCTACGTCGTGGCACTGCGCACGCTGCTCGACGGCTACCGCGATCGCGGCCTGAAGGGCTTCGTCTACACCAGCTCGACCGGCGTGTTCGGCCAGGACGACGGCGGCGACGTGGACGAGAGCACGACGCCGAGCCCTGCGACCGGAACGGCGAGAGTGCTCGTGGTCGCCGAGAAACAGGTGTTGACCGCGGCGCGCGAAGGGTCGACGCCGGCCCGGGTCGTCCGGCTCTCGGGTCTGTACGGTCCGGAGCGCTTCGGGGTGATCGACCGCGTGCGCCAGGGCCGCCTGGGCTTGGGTCCCGGCGACGAGACCTGGATGAACTTTTGTCACCGCGAGGACGCCGCGCGGACGGTCGTCGCCGCGTTGGATCGGGGCCGGGCGGGAGCCATCTACCACGCTAGCGACGCGCACCCGGTGCGCAGGCGCGACCTGACCGTCTGGATCGCCGAGCGGCTGGGAATCGACCCGCCGGTGCTTCCCGCCGAGGCAAAGGCGCCCGCGCGCGCCGACCGCAGGATCCACGCCAGCTGGACACGGGCCGGTTTCGGGATTGCCCTGGCCTACCCGTCCTTCAGAGAAGGTCTCGTCGAAGGCTTCAGCTCACCACCTTGATCGCAGCCTCGTAGTCCGGTTCCTCGGCGATTTCCTCTACCAGCTGGGAGTGAACCACCTTGTCGTCGGCGTCGAGCACGACGATGGCGCGAGCCGTGATCCCGGCCAATGGGCCGTCCTCGATCAGGACGCCGTAGTCCTTGGCGAAGTGCTTGGACCGCATGATCGACAGCGGTATCACGCTCTCCAGACCCTCGGCGGTGCAAAAGCGCTTCTGCGCGAAGGGCAGATCGGTGCTGATCGCGAGAACGACGGTGTCGCCGAGCGCGGAGGCCTTCTCGTTGAACTTGCGGGCCGCCGCGGCGCAGACCGGTGTGTCGAAGCTCGGGTTGATGGTCAGGATCTTCTTCTTTCCGGCGTAGCTCGCCAGGCCGACGTCGTTCATGTCGGCGTCGACCAGACGGAAATCGGGAGCCTGGCTCCCGACCGCGGGGAGATCTCCCACCGTCCGGAACGGTTTGCCCTTCAGCGTGATCTTCGCCATCTCCTACCTCACTTTCGCGAATCTGAACGGGTTGTGGATCGGTGACGATCCCCAGATTAGCACGATGGCCCGCGAGCGGCGGGTCGCCGGGGACTCAGCGCAATTTGGTCCGCAAGGGATCGCAATTGTGGTTTGGAACGGCCCGCCCGGGGGCCCGCGGGCTTGGTAGCTCCGCGTCGATTCGTCATAATGAAGTTTCCGCCAACACCATTCATCGATTGGAGCGTCAAATGACCACAGAAACCGCCGCACCGCCCGCTCTGACCATGCTCACCGAGGAGGAACAACTGTTCAAGGAGGCTATCGGCGACTTCGCGCAGGGCGAGATCGCTCCCAAGGCCCGCGAGATGGAGCAGAACGGCCGCTACGACGAGGCCCTGTTGCGCAGCCTGTTCGAGATGGGCGTGATGGGCGTCGAGGTTCCGGAAGCCTACGGCGGGACCGGCGCGAGCTTCTTCCAGTGCATCCTGGCCGTCGAGGAGATCTCGAAAGCCGACGCCGCGGTCGGCGCGCTCGTCGATGTGCAGAACACGCTGTTCAACGTCGGTCTCATTCGCTACGCCAACGAAGAGCAGAAGAAGAAGTACCTCTCGCGCGTGGCCACGGACACCGTGGCGGCCTACGCGCTGTCCGAGGCGGGCTCGGGCTCGGACGCCTTCGCCCTCGCCTGCCGCGCCGAGCAGCGCGGAGACGAGTGGGTGCTCAACGGTCACAAGCTGTGGATCACCAGCGGCGACGAGGCCGGCGTCTACCTGGTCTTCGCCAACGCCGACCCCTCCCAGGGTTACAAGGGCATCACAGCCTTCATCGTCGAGCGCGACGACCCGGGGTTCAGCGTGGGCAAACGCGAGAGCAAGTTGGGTATCCGCGCGTCGAGCACGACCGAGCTGCTGCTCGACAACTGCACGATCCCGAACGACCGCGTTCTCGGCGAGGTCGGCAAGGGCTACAAGTACGCGATCGAGATTCTCAACGAGGGCCGCATCGGCATCGGCTCGCAGATGATCGGCATATCGACCGGTGCTCTCGAAGCAGCGACGGCCTACAGCAAGGAGCGCGTTCAGTTCGGGAAACCGATCTGCAAGTTCCAGGCGGTCCAGCACCAGCTCGCCGAGTGCGCCACCCGGCTCGAGGCGGCCAAGCTGCTCGTCTACAACGCGTCGCGACTGCGCGACGCGGGCAAGCCGTTCATCAAGGAAGCCGCGATGGCCAAGCTGTACTCGAGCAACGCGGCGGAGTTCATCACCTCGGCCGCGGTCGAGATTCTGGGCGGCTACGGCTACACGACCGAGTACCCGGTGGAGAAGATGTACCGGGACGCCAAGATCGGGAAGATCTACGAGGGCACGTCGTTCATGCAGCTGAACACGATCGCCAAGGTGTTGCTGAGCGAATGAGCGAGTACCCGTTCCTGAAGGCCTGCCGCGGCGAGGTCGTCGAGCGCACCCCGATCTGGATCATGCGCCAGGCGGGTCGCTACCTACCGGAGTACCGCGAGGTCCGCGAGAAGGTCGACTTTCTCACGCTGTGCAAGACACCCGAGCTGGCGACGAAGGTCACGCTGCAACCGATCGACCGCTTCGGAATGGACGCGGCGATCCTCTTTTCGGACATACTCGTGCCGGCCGAGGCGCTGGGCCTGAAGTTCGATTTCAATCCGGGGCCGGTGCTGGAGTCGCCCGTGCGAAGCTCCGAGGATATCGAGCGCCTCTCGCTCGCCGATCCCGAAGAGTCGGTTCCTTTCGTCTTCGAGACGATTCGCATGCTGCGTCGCGAGCTCGCCGGCCGCGTGCCGCTGATCGGCTTCGCCGCCGCGCCGCTGACCCTGACCGTCTACCTGGTCGAGGGTAGCGGGTCGAAGAGCTTCGACCAGGTCAAGCGACTGCTCTACGGCGCTCCTTCCTCGGCCCACGCCCTGCTCGGCAAGGTCGCCGAGCTGACCGAGCGCTACCTGAAGGCGCAGATCGCAGCCGGGGCGCAGGCGGTCCAACTGTTCGACACCTGGGCCGGTCTACTCGACCCTTCGACCTACCGCGAGTTCGGCCTGCGATACGCCAGGCGGGTGCTGGAGGCGTTGCGTCCGACCGGCGTCCCGCTGATCTACTTCGCGCTCGACTCGAATCACCTGCTGGAGGAGATCCGCGAGTGCGGGGCAGACGTCGTAGGCGCCGACTGGAGGCTGCCCCTGGGCACGGTGTCCGAGCGACTCGGCCAGCGCTTTCCGCTGCAGGGCAACCTCGATCCTTGCGTGCTCTTCGCCTCCCCGGACACGGTGGCCGAACGGGCGCGTTGGGTTCTCGAGCAGGCCCGGGACCTGCCGGGCCACATCTTCAACCTGGGCCACGGCGTGCTGCCGCAGACACCGGTCGAAAACGTCGAGGCCCTGGTTCACACGGTACACTCGCAGCGCGAGGAGACCTGACCGGCGGCCGCGGGGTCGCCGAAGGAACGAGATCGATGCAGCGAACCGTGGTGGTCGTCGGGGGCGGTATCTCGGGGCTGACGATCGCCTACGAGCTGGCCGAGCGTTCGCAACGCCTGGGAAACGGGATCCGCGTGCTCTGCCTCGAGGCCTCGGACCGCCCCGGCGGGAACATCCGCAGCGAGCGCGCGGTGGGCTTCACCTGCGAGGCCGGACCGACGGGATTTCTGGACAACGCCCCGGCGACGATCACGCTGGCGCGCCGGTTGGGTCTCGCCGATCGCATGGTCCGCGCGCGGCCCGAGGCGAACGATCGATACATCTTTCGCAAGGGCAAGCTGCGCAAGGTACCGTTGGATGCGGTCTCTTTCCTGGGCTCGGGCATCCTCTCTCCGCTGGGAAAACTGCGTCTGCTGGGCGAGCCTCTGGCGCCGCGCTCGAGGAAGGACGACGAATCGGTCTTCGCTTTCGCGGCCCGACGAATCGGTGGCGAGGCCGCCGCGACACTGGTGGATGCGATGGTCAGCGGCGTCTACGCCGGCAACGTACACGAGCTCTCGCTGGGCGCGACGTTCCCCAAGATGCGCGAGATGGAGCAGCGTCACGGCAGCCTTTTCCGGGCGATGCTGGCCAAGCGCAAGGAGGCGCGGGCGGAAGGCCGGGAGGCGGGCGGACCGGCCGGCCCGGGCGGCGTTCTTACCTCGTTCAAGAGCGGCCTGGACGAGCTCACGGACGCGCTCGCCCGTGAGCTGGCGGACAAGTTGCGCCTGAGAAACCGCGTGCAGCAGGTCGCGGACATGGGGCAGCGCGGCTATCGCGTCCTGCTGGAGGAAGGTGCCCCGATCGAAGCGGACGTGGTGGTGCTGGCCTGCCCGGCGTGGAACGCGGCCCCGGTCGTGGAGGGGATGGACGGGGAGCTGCACCGGGCGATCGGGGAGATCGGGTCGGCGGCTCTGGTCGTCGTGCACACCGGCTTCCGCACGCTGGCGCTCGGGGATCAGCCTGCCGGGTTCGGCTTTCTGGTGCCGCGGGGGCAGGGGCCGCGGATCCTGGGCACGCTCTGGATCTCGAGCATCTTCGGGGGCCGGGCGCCCGAGGGCAGCAGCCTGCTGACGACGATGATCGGCGGGGCTCACGACCCGCGGGCAATAGAGCTGGACGACCGGACGTTGCTGGATCTCGTTCGCGCGGATCTGAAGAGCGCGATGTCGATCATGGTGGCACCCTACTTCGTCCGCATCGTTCGCTGGTCCCGCGGTATTCCCCAGTACGAGTTGGGGCATCCTCGACGACTCGAGACGATCGAGGGACGTCTGCGGGAGCACCCGGGTCTTTTCGCCGCCGGTAACTCCTACCGTGGGATCTCGGTCAACGCCTGTGTCGAGGAAGCTCCTCGCGTCGCGGAGGCTGCGCTCGAGTTTCTTTCCTCTCGTGCGGATACTGCCGTCGGTTAGTTCGCTCTCCCCATAATCGTTCTCAGCGCCGCTGGCTCCATCGGCCCGCTCGGCCGGGTTGTCCGGGTCTTCTCTCCGGCGAGCGTTCGTCACCGCGACGATGTGTCGCGGCTCCTCTCTCCGCTGTCCACTCGCGCGCGACGATGATGTCGCGCGCTCCTTCCCAGAGGCCGCCGGAGAGAAGACCCGGACAACCCGGCCGAGCTGCTTCGTGGTCGTGTTTGGGGCTCGCGGGGCTCGTGGGACGCTGCGGGGTTCGTTTTCTGGGTTTACCCACACGTCGCGTTTTGGGCTGTTTTCGGGGTCTTCGGTTTAACAATTCGGGTTTCTATCTCTTGTCGCTGAAGGTCAGGGGGACTTACGAAAGCGGCAATTGAAAAGGCCGTTTTGCGTCGGTACATTGTCGAAAAGGAGAAAGGATATATCTATGTCAAACCAAAAGGGTATGACCCTTATCGAGTTGGTGATCGTGATGTCGCTCGCGTCGGTGACCCTCGTGGCGACGGCAACCTACGCGTTGCCATGGCTCGCCCGCGAGCGGGGCCGCTCGGCCGTCTACGACGTGCAGAGTTACTTGCAACTCACGCGCATCGAGGCGGTGAGCCGCAACCGCGAGTGCCGTTTCGTTCTGGACACGTCCACAAAGACGATGCAGGTCCTTGACGGCAACGGGACTTCGGCCACGAAATCGGACGACATTCTCTTGTATGAGTCGACACTGCCGGACCGGGTCCGCTTTGCGCGACCGGATACGGGCGCGCCGGTGACCCTGTCGCAGATCGGCTCGAGCAGCTCTTATGAAACTATCTTCACCTCGGACGGCATCGTCTCGACGGGAACCGGCGAGGTCGCCATGTTCGGTGGGGACGAATACAACCGGGTCATGGTGTTCGGTGCGGGCGGAGTTTCTGTCGATCGCTGGAGTGGTAGTGGTTGGGCCCACGAGGGTGGGACCACGACTTCACAGTCCACCGGCGGCTCGATTCCGACCGAGGGTACCCCCGATGATTATGTCTATCAGACTTACTAAAGCGACCGGTATGGCGTCCGGCGCTCGCGGGTTTTCGCTCGTCGAGGTGCTGGTGGCGCTCTTCCTGATCGGCCTCGGGGTGCTGGCAGCGGCGCCGATGTTCATCTACGCCATGCAGGGCAACGCCACGGGCGCGGATTTCGGCGCCGTCGGCGCCATCGCAGTCGAGCGTATGGAGCAAGCGCGCTCGCAGAGCTGGGCCTCCCTGCCGGCCGGCGGCAGCCTGACGGTGAGCCAGACCGGCTATTCGGATCTCAACGACGAAGATTTCATCGTGCGCTGGCGCATCACGGACAACGCCACGCCCGCGACGGTCAAGACGATCACGGTGAGGACGATCGCGGTGCGACAGGTCGTTGGCGAGCGCAAGGAGATCACGCTGACGACGCTGAGGGGCAGGTGATGGAAATGCAAGACCAGAAGGGCTTCAGCCTGGTCGAGCTGCTGATCAGCGTCACGGTGCTGATGCTGGCTCTCAGCGGCCTGGCCACCTTGCTGATCCAGAACGCGCGGATCAACAAATCGCAGCGCATGACGGCGCAGGTGCAGGCCGACGCGCGAAATACGCTGTCGATGGTCGTGCAGAAGCTGCGTAGCGCCGGTTGGGACCCGACCAACGCCGGCATCGCGACGGTCAACCTCGATCCGGACACGAGCGATCTGGTCAGCGAGATCGAGGTCTTCGCCGATCTGAACGAGGATGGCGACACGGACGACGCCGACGAGCAGATCCTGATCCGCCACCTCGGTCCGACCCGCCAGGTCGTCTGGCGACCGACGAGCGACAACACGGACCCGTTCATCATCCTCTCGGGCGACATATCGAACGACGCGGACGGAGACGGAACGATCGAGCCGATGTTCGTCCCCGACGCGACTCCCCCGACGCGCATCACGGTGCAGATCACCGCGCAGTCTCCGGCGCCCGATCCCACATCGGGCCAGTTCATCCGCTACACCGTGAGCAGCGACGTCGTGCTGAGGAAGGCACTGTGATGCGACATTATCGGACACGAACCCAGGCCCCGTCCTCGCGGGGTCCGTCTCGAGAGCGCGGCTCGGCCATGGTCATGGCTCTCTTCGTGCTGTTCCTGCTGGCCAGCACCGGCACGGCGTTGCTGTTTCTCAGCGGCACCGAGCAGCAGATGAGCCAGGCCAACCTGCGGGAAAAGCACGTCTTCTATCTCGCCGAGGCGGCCGTGGAAGCGGGGCGCACCGCCTTCTTCGAGGCGAATGGGCTCGATGGTTTCAGCGACGATCTGAAGGCCGCGGCCGGTCCCGGTGTCAACGAGGACATCGACATCGACCCGGATGCGATCCAGCCGATCTTCAACGGCCAGGGAGAGCTGATCGGCGTGACCGGCGTCGGCAACGACGTACCGCTCGTCGCGCGCCAGGTGTTCGAGCGAGGCTGGGTCGCCGCCTTCCTGATGAACGATCCGCTCGACGGTCGAACCAACCAGACCGACACCAACGACCGGGTGATGATCGTCGGCATCGCCGCGGGCGTCGATCGCTCGTTCGAGGTCGTCGAGGCGATCATCGAGCGGCGGCCGCCGATTCCGTTGGTTCCGCCGTCGACGATCACGCTGCTCGGAAAGCCCCCGACGTTCTCCTCCGCCACCAGTAAGGTCAAGGACTACATCGGCGAGGATTGTGGCGGCAGCGGACAGCCGGGCCTCTACATGCCCGTCATCGGCGTGATCGGCCAAGGTGCGGAGGCCGAAGCCGAGGCGGGAATGGAGGCCAACCCGGATTTCATCTCGGGTCCCTACACCGACGAAGAGGTCTTCGCCGATCTTACCGACGAGGACGAGGAGACGATAATCACCGGATTGGGAACGATCGACCCAGCCTGGAACGACTGCGAGACTCTGCAGGCCCTGGTCGAGGACCTGCGCTACCGGGCCGACATCGTCTGCTCAGGCGCGTGCACGTTCCCGGACTACGGGGACGACACGCTGATCTTCCTCGACGGTGACTTCAATGTCCTGCCCGGGCAGAGCGGCCGGGGAATCCTGGTCTGCACCGGCGAGCTGACGATGAGCGGAAAGGTTTCGTGGAACGGGATGATCCTGGTCATCGGCACGGGTCGCTACACGCTCAACGGTGCCGGCAAGGGCGTGATCTCGGGTGGCATGATGCTCGCCGACATTGCCGGGCCGGACGAGATCTACGGGACCGATGACGACTGCAAGACCGGCGCGGACGGGTTGGGCAAGACCTACTTCAACGAGAACGGCGGCGGCAACGCCGCGACGCAGTACTGCACGGCCGACCTCAACTCGACCAACGTACGGCCCTACGAGGTCGTCGAGTTCCTCCAGCACTGATCGGATTGCGACGCAGAGGGCGCCGGGAATCACTTCGGACGGGTTCCCGGCGTTTTTTGCTATTTTTGGCGCCTTTTCTGCGTTTGCCCCGGCCGATCCGCGGCCCTAGATTCAGAGGGGACGATCGGAGTCGCGGGACCGCGTAGCGGTCTCCCGGCGGCTTCGGGGGACAAATGTACTTTCGCTGCACCGATTGCTACGCCGCGACCTGGGTCCAAGGCGTCGACGCGTCGGCCGAATCGCAGACGCTCAAGTGCCAGACGTGTAACCGCGGCTTCACCGTCCGGGGGTCGGCCAACCTGAGCCCCGATCCTAGGGCGCAGTACGAGACGGCCCTGGCCCTTGCCGAGGGCAACGGTCTCGATCTGCCGACCTCGTACTCGGTGCTGCTCGGCATCATGACGCTCGAGCACGCGATGCTCATGCGCGACCGCGGCCTCCCTGCACGCGAGGTCACGCCGCCCGCGGGAGGCCCGCCCCGGGAGGCGGGCGGCGGCACCGCGGCGGCTCCCCCGGCAGACGCGAAGAGGCGACAGAGCCCATCGGCGGCGAATGTGATCGAGTACGACCCGGCCTTTGCCGACGCGGTCGCGCACGGCTACGTGTCGATCCAGCAGGCGATCGAGCGAGGCGATCGCACGAAATTCGCCAAGCGTGTGGCCGAACGCCACGGCCTGTCCGAGTCCCTGGCCTTCATGGTCGCCGACAACAAGATCAGCGTGATGACCGCGATTCACAAGAGTCGCGAAGAGGTGGCCGAGGTCCTGCGTCCGACCCAGGTTCGGGCCTGGAGGAGGGCGCTGGAGGCCGCGGTGGGCGCTCTGGTCCTGGTGGCCGTCGGCATCTACAGCGTTCACCTGTGGTCCGGGATCGAAGAAGAGAGTCGCAAGGCCGAGGAGTGGACCGAGACCGTCACGGCCAAGATCGAGAAGACCCGCCAACCCGAGCCGGAGGGGCGCCGCGAGCTTTTGCCCGGAGAGGTGCCCAAGCGACGGGTGCGGATCGAGAAGGACACCGAGGGCCGCGTGATCGAGATCGTGGGACCCGATCCCAGCTCGGTGCTGCTGGCTTACTGCGCGAACCAGGAGCAGGCCGAGCGCTTCCACGCGATCGAGCTCACGGCGGCCGTGCCGCCCTACCCGGGGACCAAGCTGGGCGTCTTCGAGGACGGAGCCGAGGTCGGCAAACGCTACGCCATCCGTATCCGCAGGACGATCAAAGGCCGCCGCTGGGTCGCGGGCGACGGGGAGAAACCGATCGCGGCCATCGTGGCGCCGGTGCTGCCCGAAGACGCGCCGCGCGTCCCCGTCCTCAGAAACGAGCCCCGGACAAAGGACTCTTGACTCTCCCCTCCCTCCGCCAACTGAGCTAACCTTACGCCTCCCCACTGTTTCGCGCCGGAGATCTGCGGCGCAAGGGAGGACGGGCATGTCGCGACTGAAGGATCAGGTCGTCTTCGTCACCGGAGCGAGCAGCGGCATCGGCGCGGCCTGCGCGCGGACATTCGCCGGAGAGGGCGCGCGCCTGCTGCTGGCGGCACGGCGGGGCGGACGTCTCGAGACGCTCACCGAGGAGCTGCGATCGCTCGGCGCGCGGGACGTGCTTCCGTTGATCCTCGACGTACGGCAACAGCAGCGCCTCTCACGCGTGATCGCCCAGCTTCCGGAATCGTGGAAGGCGGTCGAGGTCCTGGTTAACAACGCCGGCCTGAGCCGCGGTCTCGTCGGCCTTCACGAAGGCGACCTCGACGACTGGGAAGAGATGATCGACACCAACGTCAAGGGGCTGCTCTACGTCGATCGCGCGGTCGTACCGCTGATGGTCGATCGCGGGCGGGGGACGGTCGTGCACATCGGGTCGATCGCCGGCGAGCAGGTCTATCCCGGCGGCAACGTCTACTGCGCGACGAAGCACGCGGTGCGCGCGCTCAGCGACGGGCTGCGGATCGATCTTCTCGGCACGGGCGTGCGGGTGGTCTCGGTCGATCCCGGCCTGGTCGAGACCGAGTTCAGCGAGGTCCGCTTCCACGGAGACCGCGGGCGGGCGAAGACGGTCTACGAGGGCCTGACCCCCCTGACGGCGGAGGACGTCGCCGACGTGGTCCTGTTCGCCGCCACCAGACCGGCTCACGTCGACCTGGCCCGGATTCTCGTCCTGCCGACCGATCAGGCCTCGGCGTTCCACGTGAACCGGCGTGAATGAAGCTTCGAGAGAGGTCCTCCACGCACGCGGGCTTGACGGCGAGCCCCCTTCGGGGTAGACCCGAAGGATGACTCGGCCGGGCTCCCGACCCCCCCGTCGTCTGCTGCCGCTGGCGGTGCTCGCACTGGGCGCGGCGACGATCGCCTTCACCCAGGAGGCGCCCGCCCCCGCCGGGGACGACCAGCCCAGGAAGATCGGTCTCGAGGAGCGGGCCGGGACCCGCCTGGCTCAGATCGACATCACCGTGATCGGGCCGCCCGAGGTCGTCACCAACCTCACCACCGACGACTTCCGGATCAAGGTCCACCTCAGAAAGGTCCGGGAGTTCCGGCTCGATCGACTGTGCGAACCGTACGACGCGTCCCGCGCGCGAGCCGCGAGCAACGCGCCGGGCGCGGCCGACGGGCCGACGGTCGTTCCGGGACCCGCCGCGAGCTACCTGTTCTACTTCGACCAACCGCACCTGACGATGGCCGGGCGACAGCGTTCCCTCGAAGTGGCCAGCGATCTGATCGACGAGCTGATCACGGAGAACAGCCGCGGAATGATCGTCTCCAACGCCCGCGAGGCGATCATCGTTCAGCCGTTGACCTCCGACCGCTCGATGCTCAAGCAGGCGTTGCGTGAGCTGGAGGGCAACCGCGGACAATGGGACATGTACGCGCAGCTGGAGGACCAGCGGGTCGGCGACGTGGTTCGAACGCTGAACTGGGAAAACGACCTCCACGGAGCCGTGGCCAAGGCGCGCCTGTACCAGAAGGAGGAGTACTGGCGCACCGAGCGGGACCTGCGACGCCTGGCCGTCACGCTGGGACAGCTCGTCGACCTGGAGCCTCCGAAGGCGCTGCTCTACTTCGCGGACAGCACTCGTTCGAACGCGGGCGAGCACTACCTGAGCTTCTTCGGACTGGCCGTGCGCGAGCAGCAGGCCGCCCTGAGCGCGATGACCTCCGACGCCCTGGCCGGCAGCCTGGCCTTCGACGAGGTGATCAATCAGGCAGCGGCCCAGGGCGTTCGAATCTATGCCGTCGAGGCTCGGGGACTGGTCGCGGCCGTCGATATCGATCAACCGAACCCGACCGCGATGAACCGAACCCTCGCCGTGCCGTCCTCTTCCAGGGTGCGCCTGTCCGATACGCACAGCACCTTCGAGAGCCTGGCCGCCGAGACCGGTGGAGACGCTTTCCTCCACGGAGTCCGCGCGGCGAAGATCGCCGAACGTATCGTCGCCGACTCGTCTTGCATCTACCTCGCCAGCTTCGACCCCGCCGGTTACCCGGAGGACGCCCCACTGCGCGTGATCGTCCAGGTCAATCGCGACGACGTCAAGTTGCGCGTACGCGGCCGGATCGTGTTACAGAGCGCATCCGCGCGAAAGACATCCGAGCTGTTGCGCGCCTTCAGCTCGCCCGACTCGATTCCCGACCCGTTCGTTGTGAAGACCGGCGTGGTCCCGACCGGTTTCGGCAACGGCACCTACTCGGCGCTGCTGCAGATCAGCGTTCCCGGCTCCCCCCTGCATGGCGCGACGTGGGATCTCGGCGCCTCGCTCTACTCGGACCACAAGGTACGAAACAAGGCATCAGGCAGACTGTCGGCGAGCGGTCCCGGCTTGCCCGTGATCTTCGAGCACGAGATCCGCTTCAAGCCCGGAGCGTACGAGCTCGTCGCCGTGGCCCACGAATCACGCAGTGGTCTCGTCGCCTCGTCGCAGATCGAGTTCGACTGGCCCCAGCTCAAGGGCGGTCAGATCACGGTTGGCCCGATCGCTCTGCTGCAACCGGCCTCGGGCGCATTCCTGCGCGAGGGACGCACGCGGGGTACGGGCTCGTTGTTCGTGGCGGCCGAGGATCCGCTGTGGAACTCCAGACCTGCCGCGTTCGTCGGCCTGGTCTGCCGCGGCAAGCGCGACGGGGAGCTGCGCGCCGAGCGCCGGCTCGTCGGGGACACCGTTCACGAGTTCCCGGACCTGGAACTGGACGCCGAAGGACAGGAGTGCGCCCAGATCCGCGACGTCGTCCCCTCGAACACACTGCGGCCCGGATACTATCGTTACGAAATCCGGGTATCGAGCGACGACGGGATCCTGGGAGAGGGCCGGCGCGAGTTCGTCGCGCTGGCTCCACCGGTCTCTCCCTGAGCCCCGTTGTCCGCCGGCAACCCGCCGATACCTCCTTCTCCCCCACGCGGTTGACCTACTCTCGGCGGAAGAGGATCATGATCTCGCCTTTCCTCGGAGATTCGTGATGAAACCCTGCCCGAAGGTCCGCGTTCGAGGCGGAGCGCTGTTGCTCGCGGCGTTGACTCTGTCGGCTGCCTCCGACGACACCGCCGACCCCGCCGAGGAACCGCGCAAGATCGGCCTGGTCGAGCGCGCCGAACGGGGCCTCGCGCAGTTGGATGTCTCCGTCCGGGGCCCGTGGGAGGCGATCTCGGACCTCACGGTCGAGGACTTCGAGCTCGTGATCAACGGTCAGCTCATCGAAGGGGTGATCGTCGACCGTCTGTGCAGCCAGCCCGACCCGAGCGAGAAGGCCTCCAAGCGCGCCGCGGCCGAGCCCCCTGCACCAGCCGTCGAGGCCGGACCGGCATCTTTACCCGACCGGCTGCCGGCCTCGTTTCTCTTCTACTTCGATCAGCAGCTGATGAGCGGAGCGGGGCGTCAAAACTCGATCGATCTGACTCGCGAGATGATTCCGAAGCTGATCCGGGACGGAAACCGCGCCGCGATCGTCTCAAGCGGCAGGAGACTGGCCACGCTCGCGGATCTGACGGACGACGTAGACGTGTTACTGGAAACGCTCGACCGCCTGGAGCGGGATCGCGAGCAATGGGTGGCCTATCCGCAGGAGGAAGATTTTCGCATTCGCGAGGTTCTCGAGACGCTGGAGAACCTGGGGATCTACTCGGCATGCGGGACAGCCCGCCGGTTCCAGCGCGAGGAGTCCTGGCACACGGACAAGGCGCTGCGTCTGTTTTCGCTGACCCTCGGACACCTCGCCGAGCTCGACCCGCCTAAGGTCGTCTTCTATTTCGCCGACAAGATGCGGTCGAACGCCGGCATGCACTACATGACCTACGTCGGAGGATGCGCATCCACCTCCGACGGTGGGGGCCCCGATGCGGGAGATCTGGGCGGCTTCGGCGCGGTATTCGCGATCGACCGCGTCATCGAGGAGGCCGCGGCGCACGGCACCCGTGTCTATGCCGTCAGACCCGAGGGTCTCGTCGCCGAGACCCTGATCTCAGCCCGGAGCGGCATCCGGGCCGGGGAGACGACGAACCAGCAAAGAGTCTCCCAGGCCGGGGACAGCCTCGCCGGCCTGGCCCTGGAGACCGGCGGCCGGTTCTTCATCAACGGAGAGGGCTCCTCGAAGATCGTCAAGGCCGTCGATGCGGACCTCGGGTGCATGTACCTGCTGAGCTTCGACCCGACGGGGCTTCCCCAGGACAAGCCGCTGCGGGTGCTGCTGCGCACCAAGCGTCCGAAGGTCAAGGCATTCGTACGCGGAAGGGCCGTGTTGCAGAGCGAATCGGCGCGCCGGACCTCGAAGCTGATGGCCGCGTTCGCCGCGCCCGGCTCGGTGCGGACCGACACCGCGATCGGAGGAGTGATCGTCCCCACCGGCTTCGCGGACGGGCGTTACACGGCTCTGGTGCAGATCTCGGCTCCCGGCTCGCCGCTGAGCGAAGCCGAGTGGGACCTCGGAGCCTCCCTGCTCTCGCGCGGCGAGTTCAAAGAGGACGCGTCGGGAAGAGTCGCCGTCAAGCAACGCGGCGTGCCGGTCGTATTCGAGACCGAGATGAGCTTCAAACCGGGTCCCTACGAGCTGATCCTCGTCGCCCACGAGTCGGTCTCCAGCCAGATGGGTACGAAGCGCATCGAGGGCCACTGGCCCGAGCGCGGCGAGGGGGCGGCGATCGGCCCGATCGCGGTGATCCAGCCCGCCGATGGCGTCTTCGTCCGCGAAGGCGAGACGCGGTTGCGCGGCGCGATGGGCAAGGAAGAGAAGGAGCTGCTGCGCACCGACCTACCGACGGCGCTGGTCGGTCTGGTTTGCCGCGGTTCGTCGAAGAAGGAGCGCCTGCGGATCGAGAGGCTTCTGATCGGCGAGACCGAGACTCGTTTTCCCGAGATGGAGATCGAGCTTGGCGACGAGCGCTGCGCGCAGGTCCGCGATCTGATTCCGGCTTCGACGATGACACCCGGACGCTTCGTCTACCGCATCCGAATCGTCCAAGGCGAGACCGAGATCGCCTCCACCGAGCGGAGCTTCGCCGCCATCGACGAACCGTCGGCCGAGAGCTGGCGGGGGAAGGGCGGCTCTGCCCCGTGAGCCGGCCGAATCACCTCAGGGGGCAGACGAGTCCTTACCTGCTCCAGCACCTCTACAACCCCGTCGACTGGTACCCGTGGGGCCCGGAAGCGCTGGACCGCGCGCGCGGTAAAGACCGGCCGATCTTCCTCTCTATCGGCTATGCCGCCTGTCACTGGTGCCACGTGATGGAGCGCGAGTCGTTCGAGGATGACGAGATCGCGGAGTTCCTCAACCGGCACTTCGTGGCGATCAAGGTCGACCGCGAGGAGCGCCCCGACGTTGACGAGATCTACATGAACGCGGTGCAGCTGATGACCGGCGCCGGGGGTTGGCCGCTGAGCGCGTTCCTCACGCCCGATCGTGAACCGTTTTACGCCGGGACCTATTTTCCACCGCGCGACCGCCACGGGCAGCCCGGCTTTCTCAGCGTGCTTCGCGGCATCCGTCAGGCCTGGGACGAGAGTCGTGACGAGGTGCTGCGCTCGGCCGGCCGGCTCACCGAGCAGCTGGGCCTGATCGCCCACGGTGCGGGTGGCGAGGCGCCGGGCCGGACGGTCGACCAGCACGATCAGATGCTCGCCGTCGCCGACCTGGCCCGACGTTTCGAGCCGCGCTGGGGCGGCTTCGGCGGCGCGCCCAAGTTTCCTCCCGACGGCGCGATCGCCCTGCTGTTGCTCGAGCACGCGCGTTCGGGCGAGAAGACCCCCTTGGGGATGGCCGAGCGCACGCTCGACGCCATGGCTCTCGGCGGGATGTACGACCAGGTGGGCGGAGGCTTCGCGCGTTACAGCGTCGACGAGAGATGGCTCGTGCCGCACTTCGAGAAGATGCTCTACAACCAGGCGCTGCTCGTCCCGCTCTACGTCGATGCCTGGAAGTTCTTACGCAAGCCGCTCTACCGCGACGTCGTCGCGCAGACGCTCGATTTCGTCCGCCGGGAGATGACCGACGCGGAAGGTGGATTCCATTCCTCGCTCGATGCCGACAGCGAGGGCGAGGAGGGACGGTTCTACGTCTGGACTCCGCGGGAGGTACGTGAGGTACTGGGTACGGAAGAGGGCGACCTGTTCTGCGAGGTCTACTCGATCACGGACGCGGGCAACTTCGAGGGCCGCAACATCCCCAACCTTCTGGGCGGCCCGCTCGAGGAGCAGGCCCGCGAGCGGGGGCTCGACCGGGGAGAGCTGCGGGACCGAATGAGCGCCGCTCGCGCCGGATTGCTCGACGCCCGGGAGCGCCGCGTGCGGCCCGGAACCGACGACAAGGTCCTCACGGCCTGGAACGGCTTGATGATCTCCGCCTTCGCCGGCGCCTTCCAGGTCTTCGGTCGTGACGAGGACCTGCGATCAGCGCGTGGCGCGGCCGACTTCGTCCTCTCGCGGCTCATGGACGGCGATCGTCTGCAGGTCTCCTACCGCGCCGGCCAAGTCCGGCTGAACGCCTATCTCGACGACTACGCCTTTCTCGTGCGCTCGCTGATCGATCTTTACGAGGCCTGCTTCGACCCCGACTACCTGTGGACGGCGCAGCGGCTCGCCCGGAGCATCGTCGAGCATTTCGAAGACCGCGAAACAGGCGGGTTCTTCTTCGTTTCCGACGATCACGAGGCGTTGCTGACCCGCAATCGCAGCCAACACGACGGAGCGCTTCCTTCGGGGGCCGGCGTGGCCGTAGAGGCGATGGCTCGGCTGGCGCTCCAGCTCGACGACGACCCGTTCCGCGCGGTGGCGGACAAGGCGCTGGAGGCTTACGGACCCACCGTCGCGCGCTCGCCGTCGGCCTTTGCGTCGATGCTCGTCGCCGCCGACTTCGTACGCGGCCCCGTCGTCGAGCTGGCCATCGCCGGTCGGCCCGAGCATCCGCTCACGCGCGAGATGCTGGCCGTCGCGCACGGGGAGTACCGTCCTCGGCTGGCGCTGGCCGTCGGCGCGCCGGGAACCGCAGGCGGCGAGCTCGCGCTGTTGGCGGGCAAGCAGGCACGCGACGGCAGGCCGACGGCGTACGTCTGTCGCGACTACGCCTGCCGGTCCCCGGTTACCGATCCGGAGGCGCTGGCGCGTCAGCTGAGCGGGGTGTGAGCGGGACCTCGCGGGGAGAGGGCGACGCTGCGCGGGAGAGGCTTCAGACGATCGACCAGGGCGTCGACGCAGTCCGTGTCCAGACTCACGCCCTTGAACGAATCGAGCCGCTCCAGTGCCTTCCCGGTGGAGAGCGGGGAGGTCAGGCTGGTGGTCGTCATTCCGTCGAAGACCTCGGCCACTGCGAGAACCCGCGCGGGGCGAGGGATGCACTCTTCGTCCAGGCCGTAGTATCCGAAGCCGTCCGGTCGCTCGTGGTGACACAAGATGGCCTCGGCGACCTCGTCGTCCCGTTCCAGATCGCGTATCAGCGCCGCCCCGCGCTTCGGGTGCGTGCGGATCATGCGCATCTGGTTCTCTTCCAGTGGGCTCTTCTGGTGCAGCATCTCGACCGGCAGCGCTACCTTACCGATGTCGTGGAGCATCGCGGCGCGCAGCAGCGCCGCGGTCTCGCTCTCACCGATGTCGAGACTCTCGGCGATCATGGCGCATAGCGAGGTCACCCGCTCGGCGTGTCCCGGTTGATAGGCATCACGCCGGTCGGCCCACCGGGCGACGCGCGCCGCGACCTCGAGGTAGGGTTCCACCGGCTTTTCGTACCGGGGGACGCGCGTCCGCAGAAGCGTGGCCACGCGCCTGCCCGCACGGCGCATTCGGCCCGGAGCGTTCTCCTCGGCCCGTTCCTCGACATTGCCTTCCGGTGGCGTCGTGGGGATGCGCTGGATCACCCTTCGAACCCGGACCAGGGCGTCGATCCGCGCCAGCAGCTCCTCGTGCATGAACGGCGTCGTGATACGGTCGACCAGCCTGTCGTCCAGGTCCGGTTGGCCAGGATTCTCGGATGTCTGCTCGACGAAGAGCAGAGGGGCCGGAAAGCCCCGGAGGCGGCGGCGGCGGCGGCCGGTCAACACGTCCTGGATGGAGTCGACGGCGGCGATCACGAGCTCGGGGAGGATCTCCCGCTCGCGCGCGCGCCAGTCGAACACCTCGGGAACGAAGGTGACCTCGTGCCCGTCCTGACGGAGCAGGCTGCGGATGTCGCCCGTTCGCCGGCGGTCGGGGCCCAGTAGCATGACGTTGGCCATGACCTACCTCCGCAGCCGAATATAGGCCCGGACCCGGGATTGTCACGCCGGCGGGGCTCCGATCGGCTCGACCACCATCGGGAGCTAACCGGCGGAGCGCCACCGGCGCCAGGAGACGGTGGATGCGATCAGCAGCGCCGACCCGACGGTCACGTAGAGCACCCCCAGCCAGAGGCGGGGAAGCGAGGAGAGGCGCATCGCGGCCCCGAGGGCGATCATGGCGGCCACGAGCCCCCAGGCGGACCAGGCGAACACACCCCCGAGGCAGCGGCTCTCCCCGGAATCGACGATCCTCTGGGCGTTGGCGTCGGCACGGCGGGAGAGCAGGTAGCGACTCTTGAGCCAGCCCAGTCCCACGGCCGGGACCAGCGCGACCCAGCCGCGGAGGCCCTCCCCGGCGAGCGTCCAGCGCAGACCCGCCGCCAGGAGCGCGGCGCCGACTAGCGTCCAGATCAGCGCTGCCACCAACAGACGCGAGCGGATCGAGGAAGCGGGCTTGAGCTGGTCCAGACCGGGCATGATCCTCCCGGGGTTGCGTCGAAAAAAGCCGTGGCGGTCTCCGCGCGTGGAGTTGATAAGATATGCGAAGATACAGGTTCTTCGCGATCCCGCACGAGGTGAATTCATGCAAGATTCCTGGACCCTCGTCATCATGGTGTTGCTGGCCGTGCTGGTCGGCGCCTCGCTTCCCGTGCTGTTCCAGCTGTTCATGACTCTGGGCTCGGCCCGACGGTCGATCCAGCGCATCGGGCCCAAGCTCGAAGGCATCCTGAGCGACGTCCGAACGACGACTCAGCGGATCAACACCGGAACGACCGGTTTCGACGCGAGCACCCAGCGGGCGAAGCAACTGCTCGACGCCGTGGGTGATCTCGGCGAGACCGTGCAATCGGTCAACCGCACGCTGAAGCCGGCGGTCGCTGTCGGGGCCGCGCTGGGCCCCGCTTTGGCCACGGCCGTCCAGACTCTGATCGAGCGCTACGGTCGCCACCGAGCCGGCGCGGCCGAAGACGGTTCCGGGGAGCAGCCGGCGACCAAAGAACCGCAAGACAGTCCTACCGAACAAGGAGACGACGGATGAGAGACAACAACTGCTACAGCGGCGCCCACCTGTTGCTGGCCTTCCTCGCGGGAGGGATCGCTGGTGCAGCCGTGGCCCTGCTGGCCGCCCCGCAGAGCGGCACCGATACGAGGGGCACGCTGCGAGGTTGGGCGCGAGATGCCCAGGGCAAGGCCGTCCGCGTCCCCGACGCGATGCGGCGGATCTACGCCGACGCCAGCGAGGCGGCCAAGAAGGCCTTCGTCGAGTCCTTCGCCGAGAGCGTCTCCGAGAAAACCGACGCCTGAGACTCGCGCCCGGTCAACTCGTCTCGAAGAACTCCAGAATCGCCTGGGCAGCCCAGGAGCGGGGCGAGCCCGCCTGCCAGTAGCCGCAGTGACCGCCCGCGCGCGGATGCGCGAATCGTAGCTTGCCGT
>Ga0255055_10000775_pt1 | contig 24266 bp, 36 predicted proteins | sample JV7_2_27_MG_FD_188633 | JGI IMG/M metagenome (GOLD analysis project Ga0255055, IMG submission 188633) | Seawater microbial communities from Jervis Inlet, British Columbia, Canada - JV7_2_27 | ecosystem: Environmental > Aquatic > Marine > Inlet | place: Canada: British Columbia | collected...
AAGTGAATGGGTAGCAGCACTGCTGCTGATCGCAGTCATACTATTCATCTTCCTAATCAGTGGGGTGTTAGTGACCTCGCTCTTTATCATCGTGTGCATATTTGCGGTGGTCGGATGGGTCTCCTCTCTTTTCCCTTCGACGAAGGAGAAGGGAAAGAGAGAGGAGGAGAGTGATGGTTCGAGTCAAGATTGAGTGCCGGGACAACAACCAAGCTGAAGCTAGACATTTCCACGTAGCTGCTGGCTCACCGTGGTGTGATGTACTAGAGTATGGATCAGGTGGTGCGCTGAAGGCATGTGATATATGCCTGTCCTTAGTGACAGGTCCGAAGGAGACATATGATGATAAGCTCCAAGCTGTACACAAGAAGCTGGCAAGGACAGGAGCTACGTCCAGTGGTATGGACACTGTTCTTCCAGTGGAAGAACAAGCACCGTATGTTCCGAGAACACACCGAGCAGGTAGACCCAAGCAAGTCCCTCTCACTTTCATTAGCCTTGAGGAAACGACATGAACATAGTACCCGACAAGCCTGTCCAGTATGTGGGTATGGACAGATCAGTAGACGACACGACGGAGTCAAGTCAGTGTCAGTGTGCCAACAGTGCAAAACTAACTTCGCGCTCCAATGGAACAAGTCTTACTAACTACAGTGGTAGTCGGAGAGACTTAGAGATGGAGAACTTTGACCTGATAGCCAAGGTCAAGGAGCTACTGACGACACATAATTTATGGGGTCCAGATGGTACGTACACCTTCGAAGATGGTGAACGCTGGGCTAAACTAGAAGGAGAAGATGAATGAGTACTGGTGATGTAGTAGTCACAGACATCGGGCTTGCCAATGAGCTGACGATGGACAGTCTGGTACGTACGGTAATAGCCCAGATGTTTGAGAACGACAACGACGTAGCTACCCTTGAGGTAGTGCTGAATGGTACTGATGCCAAGGAACCACCCAAGCTGGAGCTTGAGTTGCGCCTCGTTAGTATCAATGGACAACCGACAAGGAGAGACGAAGATGCCAGCTAGTGGTAGTAAGGCACCCAAAGGAGCCTCACTGAAGGGGCTGTATGATTCGGACATCATTGACTCCATCGTCCAACATAAGAAGGATGAGATAGAGGCAGTGAAGGAGGACCCCTATGTAATAGACAAGGGGTACCAATTCAATAAGACAGAGGGTACTGTCATGTTCAGTGAGGTGTTCTGGAAACCTAAGGACATACCTGACATACCACTGCCCATGTTTAAGGCAGAGGACTGGCATGAAGAAGCACAGCTACATATACCAGACAAGGACCCCAACTGGGTATGGAATAAGGGAGTCACTGAACGCGTGGCTCTGGCGTTATACTGCGGAGACACCACCCTACTGCATGGACTACAAGGCACTGGTAAATCGTGTCTTGCTGAGCAGTGGTGTGCTACATTTATCATTCCGTTCTGGAGGATGTCATGTAACGTCGAGACAAGAGAGGCACACTTCTTAGGTAGTGCGTCCATTGATTACGAGGAGATAAATGGTGAAGCCAAGATGTTCATTAAGCAAGAGCCAACGATCCTCACTGACAGTCTCAAGTACGGCGGCATGTTCTGCGAGGACGAGGCATTTAGGCACAACTCAGCACTCGTCTTGCAGTCACTGCGTGAGAAAAATACACGGACAGTACTGCTTCCTGATGCTCCGGGCCGTACCGCAGATGAGCGTAGACTCGTTGCTCCTGAAGGTAGATGGTGGTACATACTCACTGATAACACATGTGGAACTGGCGACGAAACGGGTGTCTTTGACGCTCAAGTACAAGACGCGTCCACACTGGACCGCATCGGTGCTTGTATCGAAGTACGGTACTTGGGCAAGAGCGATGAGAAAGATATTATGGGCAGGCACACGGATCTTAGCGACTCACAGATCTCAGGTATCATCGACTTCGCCAAGCTAGTACGTAAGGCGTTCGAGCAACAGACCCTACTGTGTACCTTCAGTGTCCGGTCACTGCTAGCATGGGGTGAGAAGGCAATGATGACACAGGACATGGAGCTAGCACTGCGTCTTACGTGGTACGAGAAGCTGTGTACTGATGACAAGGCTACAGCTAGGGACATGTACCATCAGGTATTCGCTCGCCAATTGGTGAAGGCTAGTGGCTAAGAAGACAACGATCCTTGAGTTAGATCGCATCCAATCGGTACTGAACCGTAGGTGTGAGTCAATGAACGTCAACTTAACGTGGTCCAAGCAAGCTAAGACAGCCATGACCAATGGCAAGGAGATAATCATACCATCACCCAAGCACCCTGTTACTGTGGATGCTATGGATAAGCTGTATGGATTCGTGATCCATGAGTGTGGGCACCACAGTAGGCCGGATGCTTTCAAGATCCTAGCTGCACTGAAGGACCCACCTCAAGAACTGTGTGCCTTGTTCAACATATGTGAAGACGATGGTATGGAGCGTGAGGTAGCCAACTCATACATAGGTGATGCCGTAGGCTTAGGCAAAGCCAACTCGGTCATACTAGGTGAGCTAGTAGAGGAGTGGAAGACAGTTGAGTACCCACCCAATGTAACAGAGCAGCAGGTAGCACCCATCTCAGTGTGTGGACTAGCACAACTGTCTCGATTAGAGTGGGATGCGGTGTCTAATGCCAGCCGCAATGCTTTCTTCGCTAGTATGCACCCTACTGCACAGAAGCTGATCAATGCACTGCACCAAGAGGGCTACGTTGATAAGCTACTGGCTACCGAGGATGAGCATGACACATGGGACCTAGCTGTTGACCTATACAAGCGGCTATTCCCAGAGAGGGATCAAGATGAAGCAGAACAGCACCGTAAGGACGGACATTCTATGGAACCGGCACCACCCGATGAATCTAATGAATCTGAGTCCAATGCTGGATCAGATACAGCTGATAAGCAGGACGGGGATGTCGGAGAAAGTGACCTTCAAGACGGGGAGGACGATGATTCTGAGGCTACTAAGCAGGAAGGTACCGTCGTCAGTTGGAAGGATGCGGTCCTCAGTGAGCATAACGAATGGAAACCCAAGGAGGATGGTGAAATAGCAGGCAACGTAGGCATAGACTGGACTGACTACACACAGGGTGAGGTAGCACTCATGCCACAGAACATGGTCAATGTCATTGACTGTCGTAGCCGTGACCTAGATGTGGAGCATAGCGATTCATGTGCTACACCGGAGGCTTTCTTGCCTGACAACACAGGTTCCCGCGCCTTTGGCAATCAGATCAGACGTTACCTCCAAGCACAGCGGCGTACTAGGGTACGACGAGAGAGATACCACGGTAGACTGGACAAGTCCAGCATCACAAGGCTAGCTATGCCACCCATTGATGGTGGTGAGTGGAACAAGAAATTGTTTTACGACATGACACAGCGCAAGGAACTGAACACTGCTGTCCATGTACTGACTGACTGGTCAGGCTCAATGCAAGGGACCAAGATGGTACATGCTGCTGATGCTAGTGGTAGGCTAGTGCATGTGTTCGACAGGGTGCTACGTGTGCCAGTACAACTGGCTGCGTTCACCAATGGTAGGACACGGTGTGACATTGGTCTCATCAAGGCGTTCAATGACAGGAGCATAAGCCCACGTATGATAGCCGAGAACTTCTCCAAGTTCTACAAGTTCAGCTCAGCTAACAACGACGCTGACTCATTGATGTGGGCATACAACCAACTGATGAAGCGAGATGAAGAACGTAAGATCCTGATGGTACTCAGTGATGGGTGTCCAGCAGGTGCATGGGCTGGCTCAAGTAGCTCGAACCTTCGGCATGTGTGCAATCAGATAGAGAAGGAAGGTAAGGTAGAGCTGTATGGTGTGGGCATATGCTCGGATGCAGTTGCCGACTACTACAGCAACTACAAGATACTTAACGACAGCAGTGAGATCAACAACACACTGTTCGACATCATTAAAGCAGGAGCATACCGCAATGAAAGACGATAAAATTCTCCAAGAAAATTTTACAGAGGAAGCACGTAAGGCAATAGCTGAAGGCAGAGCCTTTGCTATTAGGATGCCAGAACCCGCTATCAGTGCTAGGTTGTTCACTATTGCACTGGCCTTCTTAGTGGTAGGCATGGCTGCTCCACTGTACATGGGCATCAGTACTTTTATCTACTATGGTGGCTTGATAGGTGCTGTTGGTTGGCTCTCGCTAGCCAAGATGTATGCTAATAAGATAGCCCAGCTGCAAGCTGAGAATGAAATCAGCATAGGCATGTTCAAGATACTGGCTGACTCAGCAAGGAAACTTGTTGAGAAACAAGAGGATACAAGCAAGGAAAATGGGGAACTTTCGGACGGTTAAATTGTCTTACTCTTACACGTACTAGAGAAATGAATGTACCGGAGAGGTACAAGAGATGAAGAAAAAAGATTACAAAGTACCAATGCAAGACCTAGGAATTAAGACGCTACCTACACCGGATGAAGTGTTTGATTGGTTCCATAAACAGGGAAGGTACCTGAAGACTGAAAGGAACGACGACTATGATGGCAGTGCAGAAGGTAGCTTAGCCATTACGAAGAACACATCAGTCGAGTATGCTATACCTGAACATGAACCCATTGAACATGGGCCAGTGAAAGAGTACACTCCGGAGGAGATAGCTGAGTACGAGGAGAGCAGGAATGATTGACATGCGAGATTGGGAGACTGAGTGTGGTATGGTTAAACGTGGTCAGACACTGCGCTTCAATCACACTGACTGTCCTGCTGGACAGGACAACAGACGTAGGCTGTACCTCACTCGCCCTGCTAGCTCAGCTGGCATGGTGGTAGCGTACTGTCACAACTGTCAAGACAAGGGTGTAGTAAGTGATGACTCTAATCTGTTCAGAGACTTTGATAAGTGCGTCCCTTCCACACATGACAAGCGTGTAGCATTTGCTGAACCAACAGCACTGATCACTGATCCACATACGTGGCCTAGTGAGGCTACCATCTGGCGTATGCAGAAGGGGCTGTCACCCAAGCAATGCAAGGCAGCAGACATAGCGTATGACCCTGATACACACAGGGTGTACTTGCCTATGTATGACAAGGTGGATGCCAATGGCGCACCGTTCATAGAGACAGAGCTACAAGGCTTTCAACTACGTAGACTGAGTGGAACCGGACCCAAGTACCTCAACGCATACAAGGACAACGAGGTCAAGCCTTACACTAGGTTCGAACCTGATTGGAAATCAATGGTCCTCTTAGTAGAGGACTTTGCTAGTGCCATGATGTTGAGCTTCACCCTTGCAGACGAGAGCATTGGGGTAGTGTGTAACTATGGTGTGAAGTGTACACCTGAGGTACTGTATGCCAACAGAGACTTTGGAGTGGGAGTGGTGTGGTTGGACAACGACAGTGAGCATGTGGTTGACCAAGCACACATGATTGCAAAGACGTGGCAGTTAATCAGTGGCAACTCATGCTATGTAGAGGACAGACAAGATGATCCGAAGGATTGCACAAGTGACGAGATCTATGAAGTCTACTGCAACTGGAGGGTACCGGAATGATGGAAGGAATCGACCTTGATCTACTGAAGTACATGTCGAACAGAGACAACTACTTCACCTACAGGGATGTGATACACAAGGGTCTGTGTACTAGGGAATCATGGACATTGATCGGAGACTACGGCAAGTACTTCAATGAGTATCCTACACAACAGGAGATAGACAGTGACTTCGAACTGTGGTTCAGGGTTACCGGGCACCCCGGATGGAAACCGGACGAACACAAAATCTACAGCACGATTATTGGTAACGTCGCAACGAGATCAGTGCCCTGCGGTAACGTCTTTCACGATCAACTGGAGCGCCTTCGATTTGAAGCAGTACTCAAAGAGTCATCAGACAATTTTAAGAAAGGTACTTCCGACGTTAGTGATGTGCTATCCCAGCTCACTCAAGCTGGGGCATCTAGCCCAACGCAGGGGGATAAGATCTATACCTTCGATCTCAACGATCTTGCTCAGAATCAACGATCAGATGACGGTCTCTACTGGAGGCTTGAGGACCTCAACAAGAGCATCGGGCCGATCAGGAAGGGTGACTTCTGCGTCGTGGGTAAGCGACCCGAAATAGGAGGCACCTCCTTCATATGCTCAGAGATGAGCTTCATGTTGGAACAACTACCTAAGGGTGGCAGAGTAGCACTGTTCAACAACGAGGAGGCTCCGGACAAGGTAGCCACTCGTATGGTAGGTGCTGCACTAGGTACTGACTACCGTACTATGATGTCAGCTGAGAAGCTGTACCAACAGAAGTATGAGAAGTGGTTAGACACACACGAATGGGACTTGATACATGACACATCAATGGACATCAGTAGCATCCACACCGCACTACGTGCTAGAGAATACGACCTCATCGGGATCAATGTCCTCCTTAAAGTGGGAGGGACAGGTGCTAAAGAGGACCATGATAAGTTCCAAGCTCTCGGTGAGGAGATGCGTCGTATCGCACAGGAGTATGGGCCTGTGCTGGCAGTTGTACAGGCTGACCCGTCTGCTGAAGGTATGCAGTACATACCGCAAGATAGAATTTACAAATCTAAGACTGCTCTCCAAGGTGAGGCAGACATCCAGATCATGATAGGGTACGACGACAACGGACCAGTGGATAGTAGGTATATCCATGTGGCAAAGAACAAGATACCACCTGCACCATGCTGTGACCTCTCGGTGAAGCACATCAAGAGTGAGGTCGGGTTCGACCTAGGCACAGGTAGGTTCTCGTCGAGGAACTACCGAGGCAATAGCAGGGGAGGCAAAATGAAATGTACGACCTAGTACTAGACCTAGAGACCACCGCTAACGGTGGCGTAGGCAAGGATAATCCGGAGGCACACTACCCTAACAACAGGGTACTGCTGTATGGTTGGATAGGACATGCTGGCATTAAGAGCAGCAGCAAGAGTGACGATCTATTTGAACTTATTGAGAATGTACCCAAGCAAGGTGAGATACTCCGCATCATTGGACACAACCTCAAGTTCGACCTCAAGTACCTGATTAAGGAACGTCCGGACTTACCGTGGCATCAGTTCGAGTACTACTGCACCATGTACGGTGAGTACAGGCAGAGTGGACACAGGTTCAGGTTCTCCTCACTGGTGGACTCATGTACGAGACACAACATCAAGTTCTCGAAGGGACTGGACCTCGGTGCTATACTGGCTAGTGGTCTGAAGATGGAAGACATCCCACGCACTGACCTTGAGCCTTACTTGAGGGACGACGTAGGTGCTACCTTCCAACTGTTCCAAGCACAGCTAGCACACACTGGCTATGATGAGTACATGCACCAGCATGTGCTGCCCCTAGCACACATGGAACTGATCGGACTGAGGGTGGACGTACCGAAGACAGCACTACAGATGGGCCAACTGGTAGCTACGGAGAGTTTGCTTAACAAAGAGCTATTCAAGTGGGCCTTCGATAGCTTGCAATGGGACGACGGTACCCCACTGGGTGTCAACGACATCAAGTTCACAGCACCACGGTGCGTGTCTTACCTGCTCACTGGTGAGCCAGCAGCAGGGTTCGTCAAGGGTAAGAAGTCAGTGCAGTTCAAGCCCGGTAAGAATCGTATGCTTGGACCCAAGGCGGTAGCTAAGCTATGGCCCAATGCCAAGGTGACTAACCTTGGATACCCAATGGCTAAGGGTGTGCTGAATGACATGCCTACTGGTAGCAGGGCAGAAAAATATGTAGAAAAATTATTGGAGTATCGTGCAGCAATAAAACTGTCAAGCACGTACTTCGGCCCCTTCTTAGAGGAGGCTACACTGGACTATGCCCACCCATATGTACATCCGAAGATGAACATGTGTCAGACAGTGACAGGTAGGCTGAGTAGTAGCAAGCCCAATGGACAGAACATGCCACCTGAGGCGCGAGAGGTATTCATATCAGAGAATGGTTTGATGATGGAGATTGACTTCAGACAACTGGAGGTGGTGGCACTCGCTCACTTGAGCAAGGACCCGCAGCTACTGGCTGACATACAGGCAGGAGAGGACATCCACTTCAATACAGGTAAGCATGTCATGGGCTGGAAGGTATCAGCAGACATGACGAAGCAACAGCGCACGATAGTGAAGAACGTGAACTTCGGACTGATCTATGGGGGTGGTGCGAAGGGACTAGCCGCTAGTACTGGGCAACCAGTGAAGCTGATCAAGCAACTGATCAAGGCGTTCTATGATCGCTACCCCGGTGTGTCAGTGTGGCAACGACAGTACTACACTGACATGGTAGGCTTGATGAAGCCCTCTCACCTAGAGAACGGCGAGCAAGTGTACTCCTCACTGACACGTGACGGTGTGAGTGGACGCAAGTTCTACTTCACAGAGGGTAGGTCACCTCAGTGGATACGAGCTAAGACAGGACGAGGCTTCTCATTCAAGCCTACTGAAACAAAGAATTACCCAGTGCAAGGATTTGCAGGTGGGGACATAGTAATGACAGCACTGTGGGAGTTGTACTTCCGCATTGCTGGATTGGATCGTACACAGATACGGATGACTGTGCATGATAGCATACTGGTAGACACAGACATGGATCAACAACAAGTAGTAGTGATGATGCAAGATGTCTGCGCCGATATTGAACAGCTGTTCGGTCTACCTTTCAAACTGGACTTCGATATACAGTCGGGTCTTTACTGGCAGTAAGAGGAAAGAAAATGCAAGAGCAATTGACAGGTACTATTGATAGTATCTACACCAAGATGGTGAACACCAAGTACGGTGAGAAACCAGTGTACCATGCCATGATCAATGGCTTTGATATTAACCTCGGGTTCAAGAACCCGTATGCTGAAGGCGAAACAGTTACCGTAACAGTGGAGAATGGTAAGTATGGATACGAGCTGGCTAAAAACCCGCAAGCTGGGGCTACAGCTATCACAGCACCAGCTCAACCAACTGGCCCTAGCGTCGGTCCTAACAGAGCGCCGCCAGCACCAGATTTTCCTGTCGCTAAGAACACCAAGGGGATCACGATTGCGAGGCAGAATAGCGGAGGCCACGCATCAAGGATGGTGACAGCACTAATTCATGAGGGTATAATTAAGAATGAGACGGAGGCAATGCGAGTGTTCTTCGAGTTTGCTTACCAGATCACTGACTTCGCAACGGGACACCGTGAGGTGAAACAAGCTGAAGCCATCGCAAACTACGAGGGGAAGTAAGACATGAAGCCCATAGCTAATCTCACTGACGACATCTATGCCGTACTCGACAGTACGCAAGACCACGAACCTAGCCCAGACCTAGCAGCAGAGTATGCAATGCGCATAGGTGGGGAGTTTGCAAAGGCTACCCTGAAGCGAGATAAGCCACGAGAGAAGGGCAAGCTGTGGGCTTCAGACTTAGGTAAGCCCTGCATGAGGCAACATTGGTACAAGTTCAACATGCCTCAAGCAGGTGCTGGCCTTACTGGTAACACCAAGTTCAAGTTCCTCTACGGTAACATACTAGAGGAGGCCGTGTTGTACATGGCAGAGGAGGCAGGACATGATGTACAAGAGGCCCAGACAAGGGTCGAAGGTGACGTGGAGCGTCCCAATGGACCCGACTGGGTGGTCTCAGGACGCATTGACTGCATCCTTGATGGTCACCTCGTCGATGTCAAGTCCACCAGTAGTTTCGGATACCAACGCTACAAGGATGGTATCCATGCTGGCAATGACTCGTTCGGTTACCTCTGGCAACTCGGGTTCTACTCTAAGTTCGGAGACTTTAAGCATGCTCCGCGTAATAAGGGATTCGTTTGGATCGACAAGCAGAACGGACACATCAAGTATACGCCATGTTCTACTCCAGACAGAGAGGAGATTCTGCAACGGGCAAGGGACATTGCTGATGCTGTGGAGTCAGAGTCCGAACTTGGCATCAGTAGGCATTATGGTCCCGAACCATATGGGAAGTCAGGGAACCTCATACTACCAACAGCCTGCTCTTACTGCGACTTTAAGAAAGAGTGTTGGAAAGACAGTAACGGTTCACAAGGACTGCGTACGTTTGCCTACAACCATAAGCCGATTCACTTTGTCAAAGTGATACGGGAACCTAAAGTACCGGAGATCAAGTGAGATGTTAGATGGAAAACAATTCAGAGATGAGAATGAGGAAGCGCAGTACCGCAAGGAGCGCCCTATTGCGAGAGGATGCTTGGACTACTTTCCAGAGGCGCTGCTGGAAGTGGCGCATTGCTCATTCATTGGCAATCAACAGCACCACGACGACGCACCTCTCCATTGGGATAAGGCCAAGAGTACAGATGAAGCAGACGCTCTCGTCCGTCACCTTATGGACCGGGGTGAACGGGATACCGATGGCGTTCGACACTCAGCCAAGGTAGCATGGAGAGCACTGGCTATGCTGCAACGTGAGATAGAGGCAGAGCAAGGCAGAGAGAGGTTGAACAAACTAATGCACACGGCACCGCCGTGGGAGGAAGAAGGTGAAGCGTAATGTACGAGCATCGGCGCGTCGTAGCAAATTCGAAGATAGAGTGGCTGACTATCTTACAAGCAAGGGAATGTCGTTTACATATGAGACGTACTCCTATGAGTACGACGAGCCACTACGAAAGAATCTCGCCCGATGTGGTGACTGCGGTAGTACAACCCTACTTCGAACTGGGTGGTACACACCGGATTTTTTCTTGGCGAACGGCGTTATCATTGAAAGTAAGGGGCGTTTTACCGCATCAGACCGACGGAAAATGGTTGCCGTGCAAGAAAGCCACCCTGATCTTAACATCAAAATGTTGTTCATGAGGGACAACAAGATACACAAGAACAGTACGACACTGTACTCGGACTGGTGTATGCAAAACAATTACGAGTTCGCAATAGGCGAGCCCTTAGCGGAGTGGTTACATGAAAAAGAGTTGGACTAAACGAAACACAACGTTCCTGAATACACCCAGCAGTGGATGTATGGCAGGTGTAATGTGGAGGGTGGAGTACCATGCACCTAAGGCCATTAAGAAAAGTGAGGAAGATTTCTACGATGCCATTGAGTTGCTCAACAAGAACAGAGCCAAGGCCCGCATGAATGGCAGCATCAGGATAAACACCGAAGCACAAGAACACTACGTACACAGCAAGGGCAACCTCAAAGTCTTGCGTAACATGAGAAGGGAACTTGATGCGTTCGAGGGTTGCTGTGAGCAAGCCTTACTGGACGTGGAGGAAGCAAATGCCGAGAGTTAAACTACCGATTAAGATGTTGTACTTGGACATAGAGACGACGCCCCATGAGGGGACGTTCTGGAATCTCTTTCCCAAGTACATCCCGATTAACCAATTGACCAAGTCAACGGAGGTCCTATGCTGGGCAGCTAAGTGGGAGGGTGAGCGTGAAGTAATCTTCAGACGTACTGGAGACGACGACTTCATTGAGAAGATGCACGAACTCTTGAACGAAGCTGATGCAGTGTGTCACTACAATGGAAAGTCATTCGACATTAAGCATCTCAACAGGGAGTTTGCCTTGCGAGGTCTATTACCTCCCAGCCCATACGCGCAGGTTGATCTGCTCACTGCTGTACGGCAATCCTTCAGGCTTGCCTCGAACAAACTCGACTTCGTTTGTCGCTACTTCGGTCTCGGTGTCAAGGTCAAGCACGTTGGTATAGAGCTGTGGTATGGGTGCATGGAAGGTAACGAATCTGATTGGAAGATGATGGAACGGTACAACAAGCGTGACGTAGTGCTGCTACCTCAGCTGTACAAGTTCATGCGTCCTTGGATCAAGGGACACCCTAACATGGGGCTGCACACTGACCCAGCAGTTGGCAAGCGTACGTGTCCGACCTGTGCTAGTACGAACGTCCAATCAAGGGGCACGTACCGCACCAAGATATGTAGCTACCGTAGGTACTTCTGTACTGGGTGTGGCACATGGTCAAGGGAACGTAAGCAAGGGTACCCAACAAACGACAACGTATTGACGAGGGCAAACTAATGAGCTTAACTGGACCTGATTGGGTATATCATTGGGATAACCTGAAAGCGTTGGACCCAGATCAACTGGTGTCTGACTTGGATTTAACAACAGAACAAATACTGGATGCGTTCCATGAGAAAGCGGAAGAGTTCATCCAAAAGGAGTTCGGATGAGTCATGTATATTTCATAGGAGACATACACTTTGGACACTCAGGCATTGAACGCTATAGGACCCAGTTCCCATCTGAAGCAGTCCACCGACAGTACATCATGGATACGTGGAATGACCTCATTACAAAAAGGGACGTTGTGTGGGTTATGGGGGATGCCGCGTTCACTCAGGCAGGACTCGACTCACTACACTCGCTATCTGGCAGGAAGATTCTCGTCAGGGGGAACCACGACACACTCCCCACTGAGTCTTACCTTAGGACTTTCGAAGAAGTCCACGGTATCGTCTGCTGGAAAGGACTGTGGCTAACTCATGCGCCTATCCATCCGACCGAACTGTACGGGCGTTCCAATGTTCATGGACACTGTCACAGGGGAGGCCCTACAGAAGTTGTTTCGAATCTTTCCACCTTTAGGGGTGTCCAACTGGGTCAGAAAGCGACCTACTTTAACACTTGTGCTGAGCATCTACCAACGAAGTTCGAACCAATAGAGTACCATGCTATGGTAGAGATCATCAAAGGAAGGATCAGAGATGACACACTCTCGATTTAAGTGTGAGAGGCTACGGATAGACCGTGACCATGTGAGGTTCAAGCGCATCTTTGAGATGCGTCAGATAAACACATTGGAAACGGTCTTGCTCATGATGGGCATACCTGAAGAATATCGTATGCATTTCGGCCCTGTGTGCAGCATCTCATTCAGTGAGGACTCATACAATGGGTCGTATGATGCGTACCAAACATTGACACACCAGAGATTTCAACTGAGGATAAAGATACATGCAAACTAAGAAATGGTCCATGATAGAGACAGGGACGCAGTTCCTGCGGGGGCTGCTGACCAGTTTCTTGTCTTATCAATTCGTGTTGCCGTGGTGGGGTATTACCATACCCATTGCGGTCAACCTACAACTGACAGCATACTTTGCCATCACATCCATTGTGATTGGCTACCTAATAAGGAGGGCTTTCAATGCCTATCTTCGACCTGAGATGCCTAGAGGAAGGGTGCAATCACCAGTGGGCAGCATCCAAAGCCTTCAACGAAAGCATACTGTGCCCGATCTGTTACAGCGGGAACACCAAGACACTGATGCCCCGAGTGCAAGGTTTACCTTTGGAACAAGACGCGACGAGAGTGGGAAACATCGACAAGAAGATTAAGTCATTCGCCCATGACCGTAGGAAGGGCGGTAAGGACACATCGTGAATACGATCAAGGTAGTCAAGGGACCACGGTTCAGACAGTCAGTGATAAACAGTAAGGTGGCTTGTGGTTTCTACTGGCCTCCGGAACAATGTATTAAAACATCATCATCATACAGATTGCACATAAGGAATCGTAATGCGGATAATGAGTTTGATTGGGATATTGTTAATCAGTGCTGGGTGCACGGGTAGCACCAGTATGGCTGAGATAGAGACTGCCTTCACAGTGTTGGCATCAGACTGTGCCTTCACTCAAGGCATCCTGTACGTCCCACGTAAGCGTGTAGCTAACGCACCACCCACAGTGTGGGAGAAGAAGGGTGCTATCTGCTGGTACGCTGATGGTACACCACCAAGGGTCATGTCATGGGACAGGTGACACTCCGTATGACAGTGGGTAGACCCAACCAATGTGTTGGTGAGTTGAAGGGTATGTGCGAGTACGTATTCTACAAGCCATATAGCTGGTCGTACTATGACCCTAGCATACACACGATGACGATACGACAGATCATCAAGGAACCACGAGACCTCATGTACTACCGCTTACGTGGTGTGATACGTGGTTGGACGGGGTTCCACAAAGGGATGCTGCATTGCAGCGTCGTCGGTCCAGAGATACAAGGACACAATTCAAAGATAGAGGTGCTGTACAATGCCTCCTCAATGACATATTCATTCAACATGCGCTGGAAAGCGTACTCAATTAGCGAGAAGCTAACACAAAGAGAAATACAGGAGAGATTCAAATGAACAAAGAAGTAATCAGTGACTCATTCATCATCACATTGGCTGATGGTACCGAGAAAGAGTACATCAAGGAAGGCAACGTCGAGTACATCTGGTCATTGACACCAGCAGGTGACGTGCTCGTGTACTTGAAAGAGTACCACGGTACATTCCAGATGGCAGCAGTACGTGACGAGCGTCACTGTGCGTATGCCAAGGGTACATGGACGTACATTGTATCACGTCCAGACCTCAACCAGAAGAAGGAGGAAGGGAATGAACGGGAAGAAAGCGAAGTTCCTGCGTCAGCAATTATCCATTAAGAAACCCACTGAGGCTACCGAGAGTGGCATCCTGTACACTAGGGATGCCTACGGTAACCAAGTAGCTAAGTTTCACAGACGTAGTAATCCGGACATGCGCTACTATCGACATGTCAAGAGAGTACTTACGAGGGGATGGAGATGAAGGTGCGGGAGATAATCTTGAGTGTTGTCTGCGGCTTGGTCATATCAGGTGGTATGGTATACGCAGCACACCTACTGCATGATGCATGGTTCCAGCGTAGTTGTGACTCTGCGTTCGATGTAGATGTGGGTGTTACCATGTGCATCGAGAAGGCTGGTTGCTTCTACGATGCGGACAACTTTGTGCAGCTACGACAAGCTGAACAGTCTACTCGACAGTGTAAGCTAGAGGGGTGGACACCTACTCGGTAGGTGTTTCACCACTAGTCTGCATGTATTGTAACAGGACGTTGGCAAGTGCATCTATCTTGTCTTCGTCCTTGTTCAGTTTAGTCCAACCTAATGTGAAGCATATCGCGTGGCATAGCTCGTGATAGAACGAGTGCCACATGAGGTGAGGGTCAGGGTCCATCTTGACTCTGATCTTACAGGTAGTGTTGTCACAGTCACCATACATATCGGGGTCACCGTCAAGCATGGCAAAGAATCCAACCTTCCAAGTACGTCCACCTAGTTGGAACTGCTTGGGAATACGAATCATTGAGAATCTCTATGGATAATGATGAATGGGATCAGGAGTACTCCCAGTGGGACTGGGTAGAAGCTACTCACAGCTACCTAAAGGTAGGTCGTGCTCGCGTATCATATCCTCGAACAGTAACACATGCTGTTTCAGAGTGGCATCATTCGTTGATACCCGCAGTAGAAGATCAGGAGACACCTCACGAATTGCCTCTTGTTCTGACACTAAGATGTCTTCCAAGACAGGTCGTAAAGGGACACACAGTGGCGATTCCAAAGGCAATGTTGAAGCACAAGAACATAACAGCATCAGAGATAAGAGCAGCGCGGAAAAAGCTGAGCGAGAAGAAAATACAAGGCCGGTACATCTACTGGATGATACTGGATGACCTCGACCCGGAGTACTTTGAATATTAGTAGTCATTGGAATCTGTCAAGTTGTCAACACCCTTGAACTCCTCCTTCGGTTTCGAGATCTCCTTTCGGATCTCAACCTTCTTCTTTGATAGTTCTTTTTCGTTCTTTCTTTTGATCTTCTTTTGAACTACAGCAACATGATGACGTGCCTTAAGCACGTCTCTCTGTTGTTGTGCTTTGTCTCTTTGGTTCTTCACAACCTGTAGTCGAGTGAAGAAAGCAAGCACTGCTAACAGTGCTGCTCCAAGAGCCATCAGCTTAGCCTGTAATCCAAACATTACGCTTCTACTCCTTGTTCTGTCAATAGCCTGAGACCTACGTTGGCTACGCCAACCACTGTCAACAGGACAGCATAGAACAACGGGTTCACTAAGCCACTGAAGTTAGCAACCAGTGGTCCTCCCCCAGCTACGACCGTAGCGATATTCAACCACACCGTTCTACTCTTATACCATTTCTTCTTTTGCATCACCTATCTCCTAGGGTTCACATGTGGCAGTACATACACACGAAGCTGTGTCAATGTCAGCACCACCACCAGTGGGCCGTATTTCTAACGTGCCCCTTAATTGTTTCTCACCTGTGCCTTCTACTGTGACATACCAAGCTCTAGTGGTACTCATTTGATACCAAGTATCATAGTCAAGACTACCACTAGTGAGTGTATCCCCACCCAAGTTATCCTCAAGCCTTACGTCATAGTCAGTAGCAGTGAACGTGCCTGTTGCCCAATAGCTGTGGTTGTTTACTGTACCATCTGAGGTGAGCCAGTCCATGCTGCCATCAGCATCAAGCTCTATTCCACATATGGCATCTTTAGGCCAAATTGTGAAGTCTAGCTTCGCATAGCCAGATTGCAAGAAGCCAATGTTATCACCCGGCGTTGAGTCTAGTGTAGCGTACAGTTGTTGTAAACTCATTATGTCATCAACGCTGAGCCAGCGACCTTCCACTTGGTAGAGGCAACCTTCTTAATCACCGCTGAAGTACCCGCTGCCATCGTCCTACTACCTGTCGTGTTGTCTTTTGACCACGTCAGTGTGTCTGAAGTGATAGCCAGTGTAACAGCTACTGTCCCATCATTCTCAATTCCAATCATCGTACCTATCGGGTAGTCTACCGACGCTTCAGCCGGTATCGTATATGTCTGTGCTACTGTACCACCAGTGTATCGAATCGTCTTGCCCTTATCCCCTATGAGGAACGTGTAGCTAGCCGACTGGTTGTTGACTGGAGATACCGAAGGATCAAGAAGTTGATCAGTGCCGTTCTCATCAGTGTAGTACAGGGTAGTAGGACTGTCACTCTTTACCCAGACCTGTCCAGTACTACCAACATCAGCATTTGCACTGGCAGTCTCCTTGAGGTACAGTGTATCGAAGTTGAAGCGCATTGAGACTTGCCCTGCATCACTGCCTAATGCACCCATTGAACAGTACGTGGCATTGTGATCGAGATACACATAGTCATCACCGTCTGCATCATAGACACGGAGAGTGTTACCACTGAGAAGATTGACGTACCCATTCTCAATGGAGAACTCCGCACCATTGACAGAAAAGACAAACGAAGTAGAACCAGCACCAGAGTCAAAGTTCCAGTCAGTGATACTAGTGGCTACCATGTTGATGTCAGTGCCATCAAGTGTTACGCTTAGCTGGTCAGCCGCACCACCTACCTCTTGTACGATAAAATTCTCGTGGTAAGATGCACCTTCGAAGGTCCATGTGTTGGTTAGTGTGTAGGGCAGGGCTACATTGAAGTCACCGCTCCCACCTGCTACTGCAACAACAAGATCATCCACATAGCTCTTAGTAGTTGCGTGTTGTGCATGAGTAGGATCAGGTAGATTTGTAAGGAACTGGGAGTTCATGTCCAAAACACCACTCATCGTATTCGGAGTAGTGCCATCTCTGGACACTGTGTTCTCTAACGCTGCCTCGATCAAGTCATTGTTCGCATTGAACGTAGCGACCAATGCGTAACCAGCAGAGATAGGTGTGAGTGCGAGTTTAGCCATTATTTTACCTTGTCGTAGATCATATCAATTTTTGTTTCGAGGGAACCCAATCGTTCACCTACCTTGACGCGCTGTTCTTGCGCCCCTAGTTCGTTTGCTTCGATGTCGTCGAGTCGTCTCTTGGTGCCGTTGATCGACACCTTAACACCACCCAGTATCACGCCTCCGGTGAATACTGCGGAAGCAATGCTCCAAAGTATAGGTCCTTCTATCATGTCATCTTCTCAAAGTGTGCCCAGTCTCGGTCATACTCCCCTCGACCAGTGTAGTTTTTCCAATGCCCGCCCCATCGTATGGGTACTCCATACTTGGATGCTGCTGCGTATACGTACGTTGCCATCTCATAGAACTCATCGTTCGTAGCGTCGTATCCACCCGGATACGGGACTATGTCGAACGCTATAGATGGTAGCGCATTGTGCTTAGATGTAGGCCACCGCTTCTGTGACTTACCATCCTTAAAGGCTGTGTTCTGGTCCTCCATTCCCCTGTGTGTCCATATAACAGAGAAATCGAAGTGCAGAATAGCCTCGTTGAGGACTAGCTGAAGCTCCTCATCAAGCTCCTCTAGCCTACGTTTGCTAGTTGTTCCGAATGTCGCCATTATCGCACCTTCACTCCTTCTTGCCTCAGTGTACCGAACACCAAGTCAAGTGGGATACCATCCACATCAGTAAAGTCATCATCATAGTTGTATCTCATGCCTGTCTTCTTGATGACATCATCATGCAGTGCATCTTCAGCGTCCCATATGTAGTAGTTACCCTCTACATCAGTGATTACACGTACCTCTGCCTCCCAACCTTCATCGAACGTCCGTCCTCTGAAGTGCTTTCTATGCCACCTCTGGAAGTCCAGCTCTGTTGGGTTCATAAGCATCTCTACCCTCTGCTTACCCTTCTTGGCACCGTGCAGGGTGCTCTCTATGTACAGGTCATTCACTCCATTGGTGTAATCTGCCATGTTCTTCCTGTTCTCTTGGATTCTACGGACATGGTCTTTGCCTACCGACACAAGTTCTGCTTCCGTCAAGTCAGGGTCACTCCTTCGAGCGTCCCTCTTAGCTCGCTGGAACGCAACTTCGTCACTCATACGATGTACCTCTGCGTTCCTCGAAGCCTTCCCCATTACGTCTGCTTCTGTGAGTGGTGTCGGTGGCTCTGGTAGTATGCCCTTCTGGGCATTAGCTATATCCTCCTCAGTAGCACCATTCTTCATGGCCCTCCTTCCCCACTCTCTCATGTCATCTGCCAACCGGCTTAGCTTTTCCTGTGCCTGCTCTACTGCGAAGGCGCTTGACTTAGGATCATTAAGAGTTTTGAGATAGCGTGGGATAGCCTTCTGGCTTATCGCCGCTACTTGCTCAAGGTTGTTCTGCCCTATGAAATCCAACTCCTTCACTGACTCAGGTAGCTGTGTGACATTACTAGGCCGCGTACCAGCGGCTATCACATCATATGCCGAGTTGGTAGCTACTTGGTGGCCCGTTGGTTGTCCATGTCGGCCCATCGTAGGCTTGTACAGGTTCTGGTAGTTGGCCTCATCGAACAGTACAATAGAGATGACACCGTTGTCCTCTCCATTGTTGACGTACACTAGGTGATCGTACCCATCCTCACGTAGCATGTCACGTAGGGCTACGTTCTGTGCTGCGTTGTCCTGCATACCTAGGATAGCCTCTAGTTCATCGTCAGGGAAGATGCCCCGTCCTTGCAGATTCTCAGCTATACCGGCTGCTGTGTTCTTTGGTCCGAGATCCTGCACAAACAACCCCTTCTTGACGTTGGTCATGACTGGATGCTGCACTGGATCTAGGCTTAGCCTCATAGCTTGGGACAGCTGTGTCTTAAACGCGTCCACATTCTCTATCTCAGCTAGTCCTCGTGCTCCCTTCTCCTTTGCCAGTGCCTTTAGCTCATTGAAGAAGTCGTCAACCAGCTCATCGAACACTGCCTTGTTGGGAGTAGCGAATGGGTCCTCCCCGTACCTGAGGAACATGTTGGTTCGAGACTCAGCAAGAGCCTCGTCGTACAGTTGCCTAGCCCTAGGGTCTTTATTAGCTAGCTCGTCGAACATGCCCCTGATTCGGGTCATTTTGTCCTTGTTGGCAGCTATGCCCTGTGGCGTAATGATACCACCTCCTGCTTTCTTGGAGCCAAGGTGCATGCCGAACTGATTAGCGTTAGGATCGAACTGTATAGGGGACAGATCTGCTCTCGGATCTGCCCTGATGTCCATTCGATAGAAAACTACAGGATCACCCGGATTCTCAACATTCTCTCCGAAGACGCGGCCTCGTGTGTAGGCCCCTTCCTTACCCCATTGCATCAACTCATCGTTGCTTCGAACCACCGCTAGTACGGGGGCTTGATCCACCTCCCATACCTTGTACTTCTCACCGATCTCCATGCCATACTGACGTGGATCTGCAATGTTCGCATCAATCCTGCCATTCTCTATCGCGTTGACCGCGAACGACTGGTCTGTTAGAGACTGTACACGTCCACCGAACTCCTCAGGGCTAGTAACCTGTGCGTTCCAGTCAGCTACCTTGGTCTCAGGGCTCACTGATACCACTCTAGCGGCCTCTGCTTGCTCTAGCTCCTTTGCAGTGACCTCGTCTCGTGCTGCCTTAGCACCAGCTCCACCACCAGAAGCGTCAGCAGCAAGCTCTGCCTCCTTATTGACAGTAGCTGTGCTCTGCGCGTACTCATCGAAGACATCAAAAGTATTAGGAGTGGTGGCATCCTCTAGGGGACCACCGATCCTATTAGCTCCCTCAGTAGCCTTGAGTATCTTCGGGTCTATTAGTTTACTGAGCTTCCCCATTCTCGATGTCTCCTACTTTTGCTCTCATACTGGATTCCCAAGTGCCCACATAATCAGGAATGAAGGTCTGGTCCCATGTTGCTTGTATGTTACTTATCCATGCCAATTGCAAGTTGATCTCAGCAGCTAGCTCATTAGCCTTGACCTGAGCCCTTCTGAAGTGCTGCTCTGGCTGTCCTTTTAAGCCTCTTGATGCCATCGGTGCAGTAGCCAGCACCTTGGCCCTGTCTAAGACGAAGCTGACCTTGCCATCACTCTCCAGCTTAGAGGCATCAATGCTCTTAATAGCCTGCCCTAATGACAAAGGCTCAGAAGCACCTATGTTTTGACCTAGCAGGGATTCCAGTTGTTTCTCCCTAGTGTCATTATACCTGTTCATCATCAAGCCTACCTGTTGCATCGTGGCCTCGACCATATTTGGTTGGTCACTTCGGTTAGATTTCTTAGCCAAGTCAAAGTTAGCTGGATCTTTCCAGACTTGCAGCATCTCTTTAGCACCATCTGACCTGAATGTACCTGTGGTCAAGTAGATATTGGCTCGCATACCTTCAGCAGAGAACATAGCTGCGGCTGCAACTGGTGCTACTGCTTCGTCCAGTGCTAGATCTAAGTACTCAGGCTTACTCGTTAGCAGGCTTGATTGTGCAGTGGCTGCTTGTATGCCCTCCGGTGTAGTGTCACCAGTATTGTACAAGTCTTGGTTCTGGACACGTACAACACTCCACTGACTGGTGATCCCCTCTACTGAGGCTCCCACAGGGAGGCCATCAATCTGTGACATGCCAAGGTCTTGGCCTATCAGGGTTGACAAGCCACCCTCTAGTATCTTACCTACAAAGTGGTTTAGCCGTGCGCCTGTGTCGTCGAACGTCTCTGAAGCAGCCTCTAAACCCGGAGCCATCTCGTTAAGGATGCGTAGCTGTTGAGCAATAACAGGGTTCTCTCGTTCAAACTGAATAAGTTTGGCAGTAGTGTAGCCATTCCATACTTCAACTAGTGACGGATCGTTGGTTTGGATAGCCGTGATCAAAGTGTCAACAGCTGCCATGTTCTCGTCGTACTGTATCTTAGCTGATGCGAACTTGGCATTGTCTCTGTATCGCACTGGCATGGTATTAAGAACACTTGCCATCTCATACCGCAGCATCGCCACTTCTCTCAGTGCTTGATCTCGACCACCATTCTCCCACATGTTCTTGAGTTCAAGACTGCCTCCCGCTGTGGGATCACGCATGGCTTTCTGTACATTCTTTAAGCCCTCGTGCATAGTATTGTATGCCTCTCGTATGTCACTAGCTTTACCTTGCAGCTTCGCATTGAAGGTGACAAGGTGGGTATCAATACTCAAGTCCTGCTCTGACTCTTGTGATGCCAGCAGCTGCTCATTAACAATCCTAGCTTGGTGGTGTTCTTCTCTCTTGACGTATTCAATAGCAAACTCCTTGGTACCATACCTGTGTGCAGTACGGCTGAGCCCTAAATCATCGTATGCGTAGTCTTTCAGCGCGGCTGTATCTGCTTGAGCAATCGCTATTGCAGCATCGGCGCGTTCATCCCGTAGTGCCATTGCTGCTAGCTCTGGGTCTGTCGCTACGAAGCGACCGAACTCAGATCTGAGGAGATTCTTCATACCGGGATGCTTGTCTGAAGCATCACTTATGACTGTTCGCATCTCTAGTTCAATACGACCACGCAGATTAGACCCTGCTCCTTCAGCACTTGTCCTCAATCTACGTACTTCATCCAATACCACCCACTCTGGTGAGTCCTTCTCAAATGGTATTGCCTCCTCATCAAGCGGCTGAGCAGTCACCGCCCTGTCTGCTGCTATGGCCTGATCCACAACTGTATTAAGATCCTCGGTTGCGCCTCCTGTGACATGGTCTTGGACCATTTGACCAGCAATACCACCGAGTTCAGTCAGTGTACGTCCGACATCGTGAGCACCACGCTGTGTAGATGGTGCTCTCTCTTGTTCAATTGTTCCTAAGTCCTTCGTTGCCATTATTCACTCTCGTCTATTGCGGTTTTTGCTACGCCTTCTGCGTAGACACGTCCATCATGTGCATCTGCGATGAACTGTTTGAGTTCTTCACGTTTCTTCTCTGGAATGGTAAGCATCTGGTCGATTTCGTTAAGGATCTTCGTCGAGTCTATTCGACGATTCTTCATAACATCTATTAGTTGATGATATACCGTAGGAGATTGGCTGTCGTTCTGCTGGTAGTCCATAATATCACGCATCAGCTGCAAACGTACGCCTTCCGGCCAGTCTTCCCATAGATTAGACACAGCAGCTAGGTTACGGTGTGCAGCTTCGGTATCTAGGGTACCATTACCGAGCTGTGATACCACTGATGCAAAGTGCCTAGCCGTAGTCTCTACGATATTGTCGTAGTTCTGGGTTTGCTCCCATATCTTGCTCTGCATGCGGTAGTAACTCATCTCCTCCCTAGTCCTCACTCCAAGCGTAGCTCTGGCTAGCATGGTAGTCATCGTAGGTTCGAGCATCAGAGGCTTGTTGGACTGCGAATACCACTGATTCATCTGGTATGCTTGGTAGGTCTTCACTGCATCGTTGTACTGCGGGAAGAAGCCACCTAGCAAAGCATTTGAGGTGAGCATGAACTTGTCAGATGGATCTAGGTCAGGCATGCCCTCGTGTATTGTGCTCACGAAGTCATATGACTGCATCATCCTGCTAGCGATGTTGCCGAAAGGACCGAATGCAGCCTTGGTAGGCTGGTTGATAATGGTTCTCAGCTGCATCTCCCACATACGCCCTATGTCTAAGCCCGGTGCGAACGGTGAGATGTCAAGAGGCTTGTAGTCGTCTATCGTCATGTTGCCTAGAGCAGTGAACATGTTATCAACTATGCCAGCTGAGATCACATCGACGAGTGAGACTCCAGTATTAGGGATCTCTCTATCCGATACACCTATTGCCTTCAGCTGCTCCTCTGCAAAATCTCTAGCACCGTACATATTGGCACCATACAAGAGGTAGGTACCCAGTACGATCCTTAATGAGTCGGAACCCTTGATGGCTGGGTTGGCACCCAGCAGGCCAAGTGCAGCCTTATGCGAGAAGGCCATGAACTGAGTGGATACACTCAGCAGGCCAGTCTGGTATCCGAAGTTATTAGGCCGTATCATGCCAAGGGATAGGTTGGAGGCGTCTAAGCGCAGCTTATCCCAATCCTGCCTGCTCATGTCGAGCAGTGAATCGTAGCCATTCTCCTTCATAGCCCTACGGAGGGCTAGGTTGTACGTGAACGTGAGGTTATTACGCTCACCGAAGTTGAATCCCCACTTCTGGGCGAAGTCTCTTACACCTCTGCCCATCTGCCTACCCCGGTAGCCAATGGAACCAAGGGTGCTGTCGTTGGTAGGTAGTGCGGTCTTGCGGAACCTACTGGCTCCACCAGCGAATGAGTGGACATCAACTAGATCGAGCACACCGGACCTATCGAACTCCCGTAAGAGGACCCGATACTCGTTCTCAGTTATGCCCATTTGCTTGGCCAAGCCCTTGACACTGAAACCGTCGTCAAACGCCCCCAGACGCAGCTGAGCGAGCCCTCTCCTGAGGGCGAAGGCGTCACTAAAGATCTTGGTGCTTCCTACGTACAGAGGATCTAGTGCAGCGAGGTAGGAGATCTGACTCGACTGGAGCAGTGCCTGCCTGACCGGACGGAATACCATGAATGCATTGAACGCAACCGAGCGCATAGCGCGGAGTGGGTCCATCTGCATAGCAAAGGACTCCAGTCTCTTGGACTTAAGGCCAGTCATGTTGTTGATAGCCACTGCTACCGATAGGGCAAGCTCTCTCATCTTGGGTATAATGAAGGTTTCGGTACCTTCGATGAGTCTTAGGTAATCTATAAGCTCTTTTCCCT
>Ga0255055_10000776_pt1 | contig 24259 bp, 19 predicted proteins | sample JV7_2_27_MG_FD_188633 | JGI IMG/M metagenome (GOLD analysis project Ga0255055, IMG submission 188633) | Seawater microbial communities from Jervis Inlet, British Columbia, Canada - JV7_2_27 | ecosystem: Environmental > Aquatic > Marine > Inlet | place: Canada: British Columbia | collected...
ATGAAGCCATAGCCTTTGCTGCTATTAAACCATTTTACAATTCCATTAGCCATCGTGACATTCTCCTTTCAAAAAAATTCTCATAGTTCCATACTTCAGGTTGCCACTTTGACAAATGGATCTTTCCTTTAGAACGAAACCGGCCCGCCAATTAAGAGCGGGCCTTTATTGATTATTATAATTATAACACCTTTTATATGAAAAGCAAGCTTATTTTATTATATTTGACAAAGCACTGTACGGCATTAATTTATATTCATGAGTGGATGTCGCTTTTGCAGCCTTCCGTAATTCATCTGCTCTCCTCTAACGGGCGACTAATTGAGCCGCCCTTTTGTTTTGAGCGGGAAAGGCGAAAAAATGGCCGATAATCTATATATTGCGACGACAAATGGCGTCTTCATTGCCCGTCGCGAAAGCGACGGTTGGCACAAAGTCGAAAGGTCCTTGAGTGCGCATTTTGTGACGAGTGTCGCTGCCTGCGAGGGCTTTATTCTGGTCGGCACGAAAGACGGCATTTGGCGCTCTGTCGACGGCGGGCAGAACTGGGAGGAGACCAGCACCCATCTTTCAAACCGGCATGTTCGCTGGCTGGCCTGTTCACCAGAGAGCAGAATGTTGGCACTGGCCGGTACCGAACCGGCCGCCATCTTTGTGTCCCGCGACAATGCCGATACATGGACCGCGTGCCCGGAGGTCGAAAAATTACGGGATGAATCAGGCTGGTTTCTGCCTTACTCACCCGAAGCGGGATGCGTGCGTGGATTTGCCATTTTCGGCTTCGGAGCTGAGCAGGCACGCGTGTTCGCTGCTGTTGAGGTCGGCGGCGTTCTGATTTCCAACAACAGCGGCAACAATTGGCAGCTGGTTGAAGGCAGTGACGGAAACCCGGAAATGAACCGTGCGCTGGGGAAATTAATTCACCCTGACGTGCATTCGATCAGCGTGCATCCCGCTTCACCTGACCTGGTGACCGCCCCCACCGGCGGCGGGCTTTATCGCTCCAGCGATTGCGGCAGGACCTGGAAATGCCTATACACCTGCTACTGCCGTGCCGCATGGGTTGATCCGAATGACCCCAAACATATCATATTCGGACCGGCCGATAGTGTCTCAAAAAACGGACGGATCGAAGCGTCCAACGATGGGGGTCAGACCTGGAATTCGGCCTCGAAAGGCCTGGACCTCCCCTGGCCGCAGCACATGGTGGAACGTTTTTGTCAGTCGAATGCAGAACTGCTAGCGGTACTTTCCAACGGCGAGCTGTGGTCCACAGCGCTGGAAGCGATCGAGTGGCATCATATCCTGTCGGACATTAAGGGGATCACGTCAATAGCGGTAAGCCCTTAGCCGATTCAACCTTCGAGTTGGATATTAAAAATGCAAGGCGGAGAGTAGTATCCAACCCTCCGCCTTCCTATCACCACCGAATAATGCCCCACACTATTTGGACTTTTTAGGTTTGTTTTTACCTTTGGTGGCTTTCGAGTTTTTCTGACTGGTCTGGTTTTGCCCGATACATCCGCAACCACAATTGCCCTTGTTGTCGGCCATGCTCATCACCTCCTTTCCGTATTTGATTAAGTATTTTAGCAATCACTTAAATTAAGGCTTAAAAAATTTTAGTTAATTATCGTTTCATTGCAGTTCTTTTATCCGATCACGAACTGTTCTAAGCTCATTTTCGATTTCGTTCTCATATTTTCTAAGAGATTCCAAATTTGAATTCTCCAACTCTTTTTCTCTAAAATCACCGGATCCCTGGCAGCCGCAGGTGCAGATTTCCGTCAACACCTCCCCGCAATTTTCCAGGGCCTCTTCATCAATTGAATAGGGGATCCAGTAACCATTGCGTTCGCTTCTGACAAAACCGGCCTGGCGCAGGATTTTTAAATGCTGGGATACCGCTGCCGGCGTGACGCCCACCAGTTCGGAAATCTTTTTAGCTCCAAGTGGGCCCTCGGATTTTAACAGCTCTATTATTTTAACCCGGGTTTCAACAGCCAAAGCCTTAAACATTTCAGATGGTTCTAAATTCATGGGTTCCCGTCTCTGTAAAATTAAGTATTTTAGTATATACTTAAATAATACCGATTCGAAAATTTGTCAACCCCTTTTAGAATGAAAATCAAGCTTCCTTTTTTTTCGTCGCCAAAAAAACTTGACAACTCAAGACGACCGGTCTATTTTATAATCGGGTTTAAACTGTTTAAAGAAGCATCAATCTCAAGGGAAATACAGTATGCTCCCCACCACCAAAGACAGAATCCTTGAAGTGGGCGCCGAAATTATCCATCAAAAAGGATATAATCATACGGGCATTCAGGAAATCCTAAATGCCGCCAATGTGCCCAAAGGATCTTTTTATAATTATTTCAAGAGTAAAGAAGATTTTGGCCTTCAGATCATCGATCGTTTTCAGTGCCATTTTGGCCAGATGGCCAAAGACATTTTAGAGGGCACATCAATTGCACCGCTTAAACGTATCGAACTGTTTTTACGCACCTCTATGGATCATTTTCAAAGTACGGATTATACCGGTGGTTGCCCCATCGGCAATCTGGCTCAGGAAATGGGCGACCTGAGTTCGGCGTTTCGCAAAAAACTTAGCGAGGCGATGGAGGCGATGGTTGAAATCTATTCCAGAGTGCTGGCAGAAGCACAGAGGGCCGGCCAAATACCGGAACACCTGGACGTAAACGCGACAGCTTATTTTATCGTGGCCGGCTGGCACGGTGCGATCATCCAGATGAAGTTGGTCAGAGATCTGGCTCCTCTTGAAAATCACCGCAAATTTATATTTGATTACATATTAAAAATGTGAAACCCCGTTTGGAACACTCCCCGAAACGACAGATCAAAATGGAAAGGGGCATATGATGGAATCCGATAAAAATAAAACAAAAGACGAATTAATCCGGGAGTTAAAGGCCCTCAAAAGCCAAGTTAAGGAACGCGCGGCCTCCCTTGAACAAGAGTGCCTTGAACGGGGCCGGACCGAAGAAGAGCTGCGCCTGGCCCAGGTCATCATCGACAACAGCCCGGTGGTTCTCTTCCGGCGGGTGGCCGGTGATAAACCCAAATTGGTGTATGTTTCCGACAACATCCGTCAGATGGGCTATACCGCCCGGGAATTTCTCGACGATAAGATCCATTTTAAAAATATTGTCCACCCGGATGATTTTGAACGTATCGGTGCAGAAATCAGGCAGTACGCTGAAGAAGACGTGGAAGAATATACCCAGTTTTACCGGATAATGACCAAGGACGGCCAGGTTCGCTGGGTTGAAGATCAAACCTCGGTGGTGCGGGACGATAAGGGCAACAAAATATTTAACCAGGGCCTGCTGGTGGACATTACCAGCCGCAAGCTGGCTGAAGACGCGGTGCGCAAAAGCGAAGAGAAGTTTCGCCGGATTGTGGAGACCGCCGGCGAGGGCTTTATCCTCATGGATGAGGATTTGAAAATCATAGACGTCAACGACGCCTACTGCAATATGCTGGATTATTCCCGCAAAGAAATTATTGGCAAAAGACCAACTGATCTGGCCACCGAGGAGGACAGGCAGTTTATGGCCAGCAACCGGGAGGAGATTCTGGCCGAGGAATACCGGGAGTTTGAGGGAACTATGGTGACCAAAAACGGTCGCCATGTGCCGATTTTGGTTCACGGCAATACCCTCAGGGGTGATCAGGGGGAAGTCATCGGCAACATGGCATTTATAACCGATATGACCGAGCACAAAAAGGCCCTGGCACTGGCCGGAGAGGTGCAAAAAAGCCTGTTGCCCCAGAGCAAACCGGACGTTCAGGGCCTGGACATCGCCGGCCGTAACGTATCCTGCGATGAGATTGGTGGTGATTATTTTGATTTTCTATGGCGACGCGAAAATCCGGAAGGCCCGTTTACCGTAGCGGTGGGTGACATCACCGGCCATGGGGTGGATTCGGCACTGCTGATGACATCGGCCCGGGCATTCTTGCGCATGCGCGCCTCACAACCCGGAACCATGGCGGAAGTCATTACGGCCATGAACAGTCACTTAACTCAGGATGTTCTTGAAACCGGCCGCTTTATGACGCTTTTTTATTTGACCGTGGATCCTCAAAAAAATGGTATCGAATGGATACGGGCCGGCCACGATCCGGCCATCCTCTACAATCCGCAGCAGGACACCTTTGAAGAGCTCAAAGGTTCCGGGGTTGCCCTGGGTGTAAATGCTGCTTTTGAATATGCCGAAAACCATCACAAGGGCTTAACCAACGGGCAGATTATCGCCATCGGCACCGACGGCATCTGGGAAGCGTTTAATAAAAAAGGCAAGATGTTCGGCAAGCAGCGTTTCCGCGACATCATCCGCCAGAATGCCAAAAGAGGCGCCGACGATATCCTCAACGCCGTTTACAATGAAATCAGCCAATTCACCCAAGGCCAAAAATCAGAAGATGACATTACGCTTGTAATCATGAAAATAAACAAGCCATAATATCGGGTTGATCCGTCAAAGGCGGAGTTCGCGCATGGTTTTGTTTAAAAAGCATAAAAAAAGAGTTGGTGCCCAGAAATTGGGTGCCCAACTCTTAAATCATGGCTTCGGAATGCGCCCCTGGAGATTTGACTCGCTTCCTAACTTTTGTGGCAATTTCGTCAGGATTCGGGACCATTCCGTCGCCTGATCAAAATTTAATCATCTAAAGGATGGCTGTCAATAATGTCGGGTTTGGGGCTTCGCGCTCTGCGCTACGACCCCACAAGCAGGGTTCAGGGTATAGGGTTGAATGAGAGTTCAAAAAAATCAAAAATTGTATTTGATCTCCAGATATAGCCTGTCGTTTTGCCCGACATTACTGAATCTGGGCAGATCGCCGGATTGATAGAAGACGACCCCGCCTGTGAGTTCGATCGCATCGGTTAGATCATATTCGGCCGTAAACCTTTGAAAGGCGCCATCATCCCCGCTGAGACCCCAAGTTTGCGCCAGAATGGTTAAGGCAAGGGTTTCATTCAGATAGGTCCTTGTCAGTCTCAGGGCGGATAGCCAGCGATCTTTTTCAGCAAAATCCGGCGCCGCTTCGATTTGGCTATCAAAGTTGAGGATATGTCGGTCGGCAATCTCAAAGGACAGAGTCGTATCCCTAAACCCGGAATATTCCACCCCGACCAATGCATCAATGCGGTTAAAGTCTTTGCCGCTGTTGAAAAACCGAATTCCATCAAAATAAGCCGCCTCTGTCTTAAAAAGCCAGTTGCCCGTGGCGATGTTGAAAGCCCCGCCAACCATTTTAAGCCGGGCATGCTTTATTTTTTGACTCCCGCTCGAATCGACATCAAAGTGGGGCGTGCCGTCATAAAAATAGGCGCCGTAAAGGGATGCATCCCAGCCGTGAAAGATTCCATGAAGCGCCAGGGCAAATTGGGTATTATCGATATCAAAACCTGTATCGGGTGTCTCATTTGTCGGCAGCGGTTGGGCGGCCGGGAAAAAGTCGCTGCCGAAGGCCGGCTCTTTGTTGTAACGAATTTCATGAATGACCATACCCGAAAGGTTTAATCCCCGGATAAAGTAATCCAGTTTCGTCATAGTCACGGGCAACCGCAGATTCTCAAGATCGGTTAAGCCCGGCTCGCGCAGATCCAGGGGGTTGAGCACATCGGTTACGCGGATGTTATCCGATTTTCCCCAAACAACAATTTGTCTTCCGGCCTTTAGATCCAGTTGGTCTGTGATACTGCCCAGGAGCCATACTTCGCCAAGTTCTAATTCGCTCTCATTTTCATCCAGTACTTCCTGGGTGAATTTATCGCGGCCCTGAATCTCGTAAGCAAAATCATAAAACCCATGACCGGCGACCCGCGCCTGCCAGGATTCGGAAAATTTAGCATCCAGCTCGAGCACCATTTTGGCCCGCAAGCGCGATAATCCATGCCAATCGGTATCCGTGCCTTCAGCCTGGTGGTGATACATATTGTAGGTTGAGCCCAGCTTGAAGTATCCGTCAAGGCTCAGATAGTCCGGCAGATATTGTTGTTCGGGAACCAAACCCTCAGCCACGGCAGTATCTTCATCAAATCCTTCTAAGATTTCTTGCGCTTCTATTTCTTCCTTCTTTTTTTTGCTTTGGGATTCGTCCTCAAAACCTTCCATGACTTCCTGAAGATCTTCATCGGATTTTTGGTTGTCTTCAAACCCGCTTAAGATTTCTTCCAGCTCCGCCTCATCCTGCGCAAAGGCACCCCCTGTCATCTGGCCGAAGATGAAAATTGAAAATAGAACTAAAATAAGTGCAGTATTTCTACTGGCATCCATAATTCAATTCGTATCCCTAATACCCAATACCCAATACCTAATACCCAATCAAAGGCCTTTTTCCATTCTGCGTATACTAAACATCTCATAATCAAGCTTCTGGTTGAACTTGACATTGTTGAGCTTCAAAATGGTTTTATGGGCCGTCTTTTTGTCTTTTTTCTTGGTTACATGGGTCTCGGTTGCCACCCAGATCCCGTCAATCAGTTCCAGGCGCCGAACATCGACGTATTTCAAATATCCGCCGTCCTTTACCCAGTTGACGGCGCGGATGACAACGTAGTTGTCCTGGCGCACGAAGATAAAGGATTTTTTGTAACCGGTTTCCTTGATCACTTTTTTGCTGCGGGGAATGGATTCGATCAACCAGGTCTTAATGCCTTTGACATCCATTTCTTTTTTAAGCGTAAAATCGTAATCCTCCAGATTGCGATCGGTCATATCCGAGTAGTTGAGATCCGAACCCATAAAGCTGCCGCTTTTGTCACTGCTGGCAATACGTTTGGTTTTACGTAAAGCCGGCAAATACAGCCATTGATCGTCGTCTTTATCGGGATCGTCATAATCATAAGTCAGAAAAGAGGTGTCTTTGACATCCGCCGGATGTTCAAAAAACATCAGCCTCAGCCCATCGGCGCCTTTGTCCTTGCTGAATGATGCAATTTTGCGAATGCGTTGGTTGCCGCGTTTATCGATCAGGATCATTTCCATATCGGCGGTCTGGTTGTCGCCGTCATCCCGGGCATCGACCTTTTCCATGATATCCCGTGCCCGGGGATCATCGGCAAATGCGCCCGGCAGCGGCCCAGGTCCTGCAAAAACCAGTAAAATGGTGACGGTGATAGTTGCGATTTTTTTGGGTATCATTTTATTCCTCCACACCCATGTGGTTACACAGGTCGATTAACTAGTACCATCAGCGCCGGAGCTACCAGATAGTCGGCTGCCAGCGCCATCAGGATCGTAAAAGCCGTCAACAAACCAAAAGCAAAAAGATTATTCATGCTTGCGAATACAAATATAAAAAACCCGATGGAAAGAACAATGGTGGTGACCAGCATCGCCCGACCGGTGGTGTGCAGGGTTTCATAAACGGCCTGTTTGGGGTCGCCGCTTTGCTCGTAATAGCGACGGAAGTTATGCATAAAATGGATGGTATCGTCCACGGCAAGCCCGATGGCAATACTGGCGACCATCATGCTGAAAAGATCCATCTTAAAGGGAGTCGCGCCGATGATCCCGAGCATGATCAGGATGGGAGCCAGGTTGGGAATCATGCTAAGCAAGCCGATACGGAAGCGCCCGATCAGGATGATCATGAGCGCCGTGATCACAACCAGGGCGATAACATAGCTCCTGATCATGCTGATGATGGCATTGTTTACGGTGCGTGACATCAGAGCCATCATGCCGGTGAGGGTGATGGTTGCCTCAGGAAAATTCTCATCAAAATAGCGATTGACAGTGTCAACGAAGCGACTGTATTTTACCGCGTCCTTGAAGGGACCTTTGATCGTAAAGCGCGCCTTTGAAAATTGACTGTCGACCACATCTTCAAGATCGTCTGAGCCGCTGTTTTCAAAGAGCAGAAACTCCTGGGCGATCAGATCCCGGTTTGATGGAATCCTGTAGTAGTCGCTGCGGTTTTCGTTGAGGGCCTGATTGATTTCTTTCAGAATCGTCGACAGCGACCAGGCTTTGCCGACGAACACATCGTCTAATTCCAGCGATTCAGTATCGGCAACGGCTTTATCAATACGATTCAAAAGAACGGGGTTGTACAGTCCGTTTTCATCGCCGGCATCGATAATGACTTCCAGGTTGAGAGTGCCGCGCAACTCGTGATCGATTTTTTCAGTGGCCTGGCGGATTTCGTTTTTTTCAGGAAACCACTTCAGCACGTCATGGGAAAAGCGGATTTGCAAAGCGGCGAATATCGACAGGCCCACGATCAGAAAACTGACCATGAGAATTGGAACCGGATGGGTGGTCGAAAAATGGCTGACCCCGCTAAGGAAACGGTCCATTACCGAGCTTTTTGATTGCCCGCTGTTTGATCTTTTGGCGCCAATGGGCACCAGCGCTAAAACAGCCGGCAGCAATACAAGCGTATTGATAAAGGTCAGCAGGACGCCGATTCCGGCAAACAGGCCCAGATCAGCCACCGGTGCAACCTCAGCGGTTGCAAATGACATCAGACCGCTGGCCGTCGTCACATTGGTCATCACCACCGCAAGGCCGGAGTGGCCCAGGGCATAGGCAATGGCCTCTTCCTTGTCGTTGGTCTTCTGAAGGCGCTGATAAAATATTGCCAGGATATGAACCGAGGTCCCAACCCCGACAGCCAGAAGAAAAGAGGGCAGAATTTGGGTGGGGACCTTGACGGCAACACCGGCCAGTGCCATGATGCCGATGGTAGCAAGCAGCGACAGGACGACGATCACCAGCGGCAGGAGTACCCCGGAAATCCGGCGGAACATGACAAACAGCAAGATGGCCACGGTGGCCACAGCCAATGCCACGAACTTGCGCATATCGTTGATCATGCTGCGCTTAAGGAAATGGGTGACCACCGGTGAGCCGGTTAAAAAAACTTTAAAATCAGGCGCCCGGTATTTTTCGATCACTTCACGGGCTGCATTTACGGCCTGGCTGTTTTCTTCATCCGTAAGATAGCTCCCCGGGTCCGCGGCTTTTGGTTTTTCACTGCGATCCTGCGTACCTTCCTCCTCGAAGCCTTCCAGGACATCGACATCCTGTCCGAGGCTGGAATGGCTGTGGGTTTTGATAATAATCGTGGTGAAGGTGGCGTCTGCGGAGATGAGCAGATTTTTATACAAGGGGTTTGTCAGCACCCGTTTTTTCAAGGCCGTCATTTCGCTTTGGTTTTGAGGCCAATGCTCCAGCAAATCTTCAACGATCAGTTCATCGGCTTCGCCGCGGGTGTTGCGCGCGTTAACAAGGCTGGTGATATCATCAATGTAGGGAACATTTTCTTCGAGTTCCTCATGAAGTTTTCGGATCTTATCTAAGAATCTTTGGCTAAAGATGTCCGCCGATTTAATCGCAATAATAATCACTTCATCCCGGCCAAACTGATCACGGAAATCGTTATAGGCCACCAACGCAGGGTCATCGGTATGCAAAAATCCTTCGGTGGAGGTGTCGATGGTGATCTTGGGAATCTGGGAGACCATGGCCGCCGTCAACACCAGCATAATGACGATGGTTTTGATCCGATTGCGGTAAATAACATGCGCATAGGTTTCGAACCATGCTTCGATTCGATTTCTGAAATTCTTCATTGAGCGCCTCCGGTGATCAACTTTCACCTAAGTTGAGCGTTTCAAATAGGTTACTTCTTGACGGCATTTAATATGAGCATTTCGATTTCGGCAGCCACTTGGCCGCTGACGTTCGTGTTCATTTTATCAAAGGTGGCCACCAGTGGAGCAACCTTGGCTCTGATGGGAGAGGTCATTTTAAAAAATACAATCGCACCGATGATCATCATGTGCACAATCAACGGTACGGTTTTTATAAAAATGCCTGACCTAACGCCATCATCTAGAATCTCTGTAAGGATACCAAGGATTTGTGCCAGGTCTTGCGCCACCATTTCGGGAAAGTGCTTGCCACCTGATGCCTGCTCCCGCAACATGATAGCGGCCAGCTCCGGATGCTGATCGACCATGCCGGCAATCGTTTGAATAAATGCCTTCAATTGGTCTTCAGGTGATTGGGCTGCGGTTATATTGCGATTGAATTGCTCGACGGCATTGCCAAACAGATCATGGACAACCTGGGCATAGAGGGCTTGCTTGTCACCGATATGGTAGTAAATGGTTGCCTTGTTTACCCCGGCGCTATTCGCGATTTCGTCGACCCGGGCACCGGCAAAACCGGCCTCGGAAAATTCTTTTGTGGCGGCCTTTAAAATTCGGCCGATGGTCTGGCTGCGCCGGTCTTTCATTGTTAAGGGCGGCATAAGAAGCTCCTTTCACAAAGATCCAACCCAAATTTTTACTAACTGGTTAGTTTAACTATTTAGTTAATTCATTTCAGCCCAGCTGTCAAGAGTTCTTTTCGAAAAATTGGAATAATTAAGTTTTAAGATTTAAGGTAGGGTGCGGCACAGACAATGAACATACTTAGAATGGAGATCACGTTGAGCAGGCCAAATATGCAGGTGTCCCAGGTAAAGAATATAATTAATAAAATACCACTTTATTATCCTATCATTTTCAGCGAATCAACACCAAAACACTCGATTGCCCATTTTAATTAAGCAACGATTTCTTCACGAATATAAACATAGATGGCCAGCGGCAGGCAGGTGATTGCCATCAAAGCCAGGGCCGCTTTGCACCATAAGCTTTTTAGCAGCGCCTTGGTAATGATTCCGCCAGGACCGATATAGGCCGGTTGAATAAAAATGAAAATGATAATGAGAAAGATTAAACATATTCCCAGTAATCTTTTCTGATTCACGGTATCCCCCCCTGAATAGCATAGAATTCTTGTCAAGATACGGAGCAAAATCTATACCATTCGGGATCGTGAAATTTATTATAAATAATTACAGATATATATATTGAAATTGGAATTTCGATCTGATGGAAAGTTACAAATATTGTCAGCGGCAGGGCCAATAAATGGCAGCCAAAAGAGGAAATCGTAAGCTGATAGGCAGCCTATTGGAGGCCCATCTGGTTCTAGCACGCTTTCATGTTGGGGTATGTCGCCTCAAAGTTTAAAATCTAAAGAAAGCGGACTTTTCTTGACAGAAAACCAAATATCATCAAATTACGTATATGGGGCAAAGTCTCCCCAGAGCCTTATCGCTTAAGTTGGATCACTTCCCGTGTTTGCAAGCCCTTCTACTTGTTCTTTTCCTGCAGTGCCGCAGCAAGGCTCTTGATTTCGGTCAAACCCTTGCGCATTTCACTCCAGCCAAGCCTTTCCGCATAGTCAGGGTTTGTGTGGAATGTTCCTTGGAAAGCCCGCGTTCGATGTTGGAAAAACATCGTAAAGAGTTTCTGCTCAATCACAGTTGGTGCATCGTGCAATGCAAGCAGGTCAGGGAAGGCATCCGGATAGCTCTCCGGTTTGTCAAGAATACCGTCCTGGTACAATTCAGCAACGATACGAATGGCCTCTGCCATAAGGTGGTCAGCCGCTTTGATCATCTGGTCACCTTTTTCTAACTCTTTCCTGGCATCACTGAAAGAATGGCATTTGTTACAGATCATGAGCATCTTGTCTCGTTCTTTTTGCCAATCTTTTTGTGTGAATCGGGCGACGTCTGCCGCTTTTAAAACATTGAATCTGGTAGTCGGCGTTGCGTCTCGATCAAGCACTCCAAGAGCCTGTAGAATTATGGTCCGATCAGATGCCCATTGTTTGTCATCCGGCATCGGAAGCCTGACTGCGAGGAAACCCCATGCTGTGCGGACGGCATGGTCACCTTTTTGCATGTGGCAGATTTGACAGCTTGGTGTAGCGATTAATTCAAGTGGAATTATGCTTTGTTCAATTAAGAACTTGACACCGTGTTTGGAGGAGGAATATATCTCCCACTGCGAAGTGTCGAATCCCGTGTGACAGGCTTGACAGACCTGGGGTTGCCTTGCCTCCTTCACAGAGAAATTGTGACGTGTATGGCAAGCGTCACATGACGCGATCCCGAAGTCGGATCCCTTTTCCTTTAAGGCTCCAATCTCAGCCTCGGTCTTGAGGCCTATCCTGTGGCAGCCCCCACAGCCCTTTATCCCTTGTTTCGAGACCATGGATTGCCGGTGAGCTGTGGGCATGGCCTTCATGGCCGACCAGGCTTTCGAGTGTTTTCCCGACTTGAATTGGTCGCTCTGAATTTGGTGACACATGGCACACTTGTCCGGCTTAACGGGCACGACCTGATCAACGTCTTTTTCGGATACGTGCCGGGCGCCATGACACACAGAACAGGAAACCTCATTTCGACCGTGCTTGCTCAATTGCCAATCTGAAACAATCTTGGGCGATTTTTGCCCGTGGCACTTGGCACATTCCTGCTTTACACTTAACTTCTTTTGAATGGGAAATGCAGATGCCTTCCATTCCCGCCAGCCTCCCTTAAGGGCGAAAGTCTTCGAGAAACCCTTTTCCTTAAGCCGCTGTGCCGTCGTGGCACTAGTTGCCTCTGAAGGTTGGACACAATAAAGGATAAGGATTTTCTCCCTAGGATACTTATTAGCCCAGGATTCATATTTTTCAGGGTCTTCATGTATGGCCCGGACAATTTTTCCGTCAGCGATCTGCCACTGGTCCTCAATGCGAACATCCAGAATGATAACATCCGGATTACCGAGTATGAGTTTTAGTGCCTCCTTTGGTATCCTGGGCACGTCTGGAAAGGGAACTTCCTTTGCGGATACACCAGTCAAAGCCGAACTTAAAAAAACTGCCAGGACCACTAATGTAATGGCTTTCATGAGCTACATCCTTACACTGGGTAGCTTTTTCACCTTAATCTGCGAGGGGCCGGCTGCGACCGTCAGCATTGGACCAAACATTGCCATAGCATTGCGATTCTTTAGATCATCGGGAGTCCAGCCGGGATATGCAAGTCCTATGGGATGCACGGAAACACCCCAGGGTACCTTAATTTCTATTCGATATAATGCTGTAAGCAAAAAGCCATTAACAGCGAAATTGTGCTGTTTCTACTCTTTGGATGCCTAAAGTCGGAATCAGATATTAGGCTAGATTTTTAAAGGGAAATGATTGAAACTCAATTCAGTGATGAGATTCTTATGAATTGTTAAAATAGATTAAAGTACGGATCCTTTTCTGAAATAAAACGAAAGTATTAAAGTGCCACATTGTGGTGGTAACTGTCAAGCAATTTTAATTTCTTATGGATTTGGTAATAATCTCAAACTTTTTTCATGATCCAGCAGCCACTCTTTGCGCCAGATCCCGGAACCGAAGCCGACCAGCTTGCCGTCGCTGCCGATCACGCGATGACAGGGGATGATAATCGGGATATTGTTTTTGTTATTGGCATTGCCCACGGCACGAAAGGCCTGCGGGCTGCCGATGGCCCGGGCAACATCCCCGTATGAGGCGGTCTCACCGAAGGAAATTTTTTGTAACTGCCGCCAGACGGTTTTTTGAAACTCGGTTCCGTCCAGAATTAAGGGAACGCTGAATTTTTGGCGCTTTCCTTTGAAATATTCGTCCAGCTGCCGCAGGCATTCTGTCATGCAGGCCGGCAGGTTGCGATCCGGTGTGAATTCGTTTTCAACGAATGTGATCGTCAAAATGCCTTTTTGATTACCAACGATCTCAAGTGGTCCAATTTCAGACCTATAGATTGCTCTATATGTTTGCACGAAAACCTCCTTTGAAAAGCAAGTAGGGTCGGCCTCTGTGCCGACTTCCCGGGCAGCCACAGAGGGCTGCTCTACTTTAGTCACTTCAAACTTTAGTTCACCTTAGACAATTGCTTAAGAGGGCGATTTCCCAAGCCAGGCCAAATCCGTATGATACCAATTGATAAATAAAATGGGGCCGAGGAGTCAATAACAAATCCAGGGCAATTTCATTGTCTAAGTTTCAAAAGATCCCATGAAAAATTCGTTTTTTTATTTTAGGGGTTGACAATCCCATTTTCAGTCTGATATTGTTTATCGTAAAATTACGATAAACGGATTGGATTCATTATGGCTCAAAAAAAAGCAGCGATACCGCCCGCATGCTGTACGTTAAATATTGTCGGAAAAGAACAGGAACAGTTGGTTTCCATGCTCAAAGCCTTAGGCAACCCCATCCGTTTTGAAATTATCAAATTCCTGGTTACGCATCCGGGCTGCATCACGGGCGATATTGTCGAGTATCTGCCCATCGCCCAAGCCACCGTTTCGCAACATCTTAAAGTGCTAAAAGATGCCGGCTGGATTTCAGGGATTATCGAAGGCACCGCAACCTGTTATCAGCTGGATACAAAAAATATTGGGTGGTTTCGTTCCGTCGTAACTGATATTTTTTAAAATAGAATTCAATATTCCCGTCTCCTGGACGGGAGCTGCTTTGCAGGCAGCGTTTTTTTAGCAACTAATTATCGTAAAAATACGATTAATATAAGGAGGAATTCAACGTGCTCGAACCCGTCTTAAAAATCAGCCAATTCATTGCCGAGTCATTCCTGCACATCTGGCCGTACGTGATCGTAACGATTCCCCTGGCAGTGGCCGTCCAGATGTCAGGCGCGTCCAAATATATCAAACGCGCGTTTGAAGCCAGACCGCTGACTGCGGTTGTGCTGGCAACTGTTCTGGGCGCCTTTAGCCCCTTCTGCTCATGCGGGGTCATCCCGGTGATAGCATCCCTTCTGATTAGCGGCGTGCCGCTGGCGCCGGTGATGTCGTTCTGGATTGCCTCTCCATCCATGGACCCGGAAATCTTCTTTTTAAGTGTCGGAATGATCGGCTGGGAGCTGGCCATCTGGCGTCTGGCCGCCACGCTGGTTTTAAGCCTGGGTGCCGGCTTCATTACCCACATGCTTATGCAAAACGGATGGCTGGGGCAGCAGATCTTAAGGACGCGTAAGGTAACAAAGGTACAAGGCATGGCAGAATTATTCAAAAAAGGCTGGCAGGCACTAAAAAACAGCTTCGCGCCGGTTGCGCCTGCGGGACACTCGTTTACCTCGGCTGTATCGCAATCAAGGGGCCAACTTCAATACGCGCCGGTCATCGCGCCCTTAAAATCCGAATCGGCTGCCGGTTGCAGCTCGTGTTCGACCGCAATCAGTCCCTTAGAAAGCCCGCAGCCGGCAAGTGTTGCAATATTAAACACGCCAACGCCTTCGGATTCCGGCTGCAGCGGAGCACAGAACTGCGGCTGCGATAGCGCAATCGATACTTTCCGGCAGCGCCTGTTCAAAGAAACCCTGAGCGCAACTGCGATGGTGGTCAAATTTATGGCCCTGGCCTTTTTTCTGGAAGCCCTGATTATCCTGTACGTGCCCCAGGAGTGGATCACAGCAGCACTGGGTCGCAATAATCCCATGGCCATTGCCACCGCAGCGGTTCTGGGTGTGCCGACGTATACCAGCAGCCTGGCGGCCCTGCCCATGATCAGCGGACTGTTGACCCAGGGCATGAATCCGGCCGCCGCCCTTGCTTTTCTGATTGCCGGCCCCGTCACCACGCTACCGGCCATGGCGGCGGTGTGGCCCCTGGTGTCCCGGCGCGTGTTTTTTCTCTATGTTTCCTTCGCGCTGGTGGGTGCGATTATTATAGGATATTTAAAGCTTATCTTTGGATAGGTTGCCTGTTGCAAAACCGGTTGTATTCATTTATGAATAACAGGATTTCAGGAATTAAAGGAAACCATTCAAAGAAAGGGTAGGGCGATGGATGAACCCAAAGAAGTTACCATTCAAACCTATAAAGGGTGGGAAAAATTTTCTAACATCGAAAAGAGTGACAAACTCGATTTCTTTATGCGCAACGGACGGATGCTTGATATTTTGTTCTCCCAGCAGTTTGACCGGTCGTTTCTGGATGATATGTGCATACTGGCCACCCAGGTTCGTCGAATGGCCCTAACGAAAATGGGCGCCCAGAAGCTAAGCAATCTGCTATCCCATAAGCGTGCCATGCTGTATTTTGTGCAGCCCTCGACCCGAACGTTTATATCCTTTCTCAACGCCTGTCATATCCTGGGGATGAAAATTTCTGAAATTCGAGGTACCACCACCAGCTCAGAGGTAAAGGGTGAATCCCAGGAAGACACCATCCGCACTTTTGCCAGCTATGTCGATTTAATCATCATCCGCCATCCGGAAGAAGGCTTTGCCGAAAAAACCGCCTGGATTTTAAATCAAAATAAACTACCGATCGCCATCATCAACGGCGGATCCGGTCCCGATCAGCACCCGACCCAGGCGCTGCTGGATATCTACACATTGGAGCGATCTTTTCGAAATATCGGCGGTCTGGACGGTAAAAAAATTGCCATGGTGGGGGATTTAAAACGCGGACGGACGGTGCGCTCACTGAGCTATCTGATGAGAAACTACAAGGATATCAAATTGTATTTTGTCTCACCGCAAGTATTTCAGATGCGAGACGATATCAAAAGCTTTTTACAAAAACATAAAATCGAATTCCACGAAACCGATGATTTCGCCAGTGTCATGCCCGATGTGGACGCCATTTACATGACCCGCATTCAAAAAGAATATGCGGAAGCCCCGGCGGAGGAATCCGATATCTACCCGAATTTTCATTTCACCAAAGAGCATCTATCTGTGATCCAATCCCACTGCATCATTATGCATCCGCTTCCGCGGCGCTATGAAATCGAAGTTGAAGTTGATAAGGATCCACGCGCGGTTTACTGGAAACAGGAACGCAACGGCATGTGGATGCGCGCGGCGCTAATTTCATATATCTTTGGCGTGAATGAGCAAATCTCAGCAGAATTCAGGTAACCTTGTCGACAAACCATGTGCCGCAACAAAGGTTGATAAATCCTCAGGTCATAAAAGACCAGATGTTTCTAATACCCATTCGAACGACTTCTTAACACTCCAAACCAGCCGCCCCTTCCAGCTTTAAAGAATCAACTCACCCGACTTGCCTGTCCGGCGTAGCTTGCCAGAGCGAAGACGGATCGTTTTCCGGCTTAAGCTGGCAGAGACTTGCACCTCTCACTCTGTAGTTAATAATTCACCGGCATTTTTTCTGACTTTTAGGCATCACACTAAATAAGTTAAAAAGTTAAGAACGTCCCCTTTATTCTTTATTGCCGCTGTCAAATGCTGCCAAATGTTGTCAAATTAAGTAAAAAGTGTGGAATAAAGTACTATATATCTTGAACATTACTTTTTTATATGATAGTTTAACTATATGAAATAATACGAATAAATAGGAATGAAGTTTTCTTTATAACTATAAGCAAGATGTTTCCTTAGGTATGTAAAAGTAATGATCAGAGTCACCAGTTTTATGGGACGGGCGCAAAGATGAGAATGTGATGGATGTCCCCTTTTTCACACGTTAAGTTCGAGAAAAGCAAGTTCTTATCATTAGACAAAGTAGGGTGCTCGCAGGGAGGTTGTTATGTGTCGACGTGTATTCATATTCAGTCTGTTAATCATCGGGTTTTCAATTTTTTTAACAACGCTGTTATGGGCGGCGCCGGCAAAAAAAATCACCCGGCCCGAGCTCAAAGGACTGAGCGCACCCATGTTTTTCCCCTGGGTGGGTATTGAATTCAGCGAGGCGCTTGCCAACGATGCTGCGGCGCTCAAGGTCGACATGATGAGAGTGGAGTTCATCGGCGCAAGTGATGCCGACCGTCCCATATGTTACTCAGCTTATGATCAGATCGTGGATCGGGCGGCTGCCCGCGAGATCAAAATCCTGGGTCTGCTCGACTATCAAACCGTTGCCTCGGATGGCCAATCCGAATGGGGAACAGATGCGTTTCGCCAGCGATTTGTGGTGCGGATTGAAGAGATCGTGTCCCATTACAGTTCGCGTCAAAACCCGATCCGCCATTGGGAGATCTGGAACGAAGAAGATCTCTGTGTGGAGGGCTTCTGCCCTCGCATCGACCCCGAACCCTACGGCCGAATCCTGGTGGATGCCTATCACGCCATTAAGGCGATCGACCCGGGATCAACCGTGGTTTTGGGTGGCATTTCTCCCAAGGGTTTTGAATATACCGATAACTACCTGGAAGCGCTCTATGCGACAACGGCCATCCAGGATCACTATTCACAGCATAGCTACCATCCTTTTGACGTGGTCGGGTGCCATCCCTATCCTGAGATCTTCAGCGCTCCGGATCCCGGTCTGGCGAACGTGCTCAACGACAAAATCAAGGCGGTCATGAATGCCAACAACGATTCCGCCAAGAAAGTCTGGCTGACGGAGATGGGATGGAATAGCTTCTATGTCTCCGAGCGCCAACAAGCCGACTATCTGTCAGCGTCCTTTCGGATGATGGACTCCTTGAGCGACCCTGCCAATCCCGGCCTTGGTCCTTATGTAGAGCGTTATTTCTGGTTCTACTACAGAGATTTCGGCACTACCGATCTCTGGGGTCTGAAGACAAGTGACCTCTCCCGCGAAAAGCGCGCGTACGGCGCTTACAGAAACCTCGGGCCTTCCGACGTCGTAAAACCAATCCCGCCACCGGAGATCTCACCACCGGGAGTATTCGGAGAGACCGCTTCCGACGACCTTGCACTGAGCATTCAGCCCGACGCCGCTGATCCCCTCAATGGGAATGTCGCCACCAAAATTTCGGGAGGTTTCCATCCGGCCAACCCGGATCCCGCAGACCGGGAACCGGCCTTCACGGATGGATCCGGCCTTGGCGCTCTGACCGGGCTACTGATGGATTTTCCGGGAGAGAACGTGCCGGCCTGGTCGGGCTTCTGGGTCCTGGACGGTGGTAACGCAGTTGATCTTACCGAGCTGCGTGTGTTCAGTGGCAACCAAGGAAAAGACGGCCGTGTGTTTCAGCACTACGACGTTTTCGTTACCGCAGATCCATGGCCGAGCGCAACATCCGATTGGACCTTGCTGATGGCCGAAGTGACTTCCGCTCCCTTTTGGACGAGTAACACTGGAGAGGAGATCGGGGCGTCTTTGACGCGGCTCACAAATCCCGCCGGTGGTGCCCTGGCCGCCGACATCACGGGCCTGCAGCTCGCGTTCTACGCCGTGAGTCGTACCGACAGTGTTTTTCATGATGACTGGGATGCTTGCAGTGGAGACGATCGCGACGCCACGGACGCGGCTTTCGAATCCCCGCTCATTTATGAGGTGGATGCTTACTTCGGCTCGCAACCGGATTCAACGTCCGTGCACGTGGATTCCATTGTTTTGAGCACCGCCAACGCCGGCAAGAAGAAGAAAAAGGGGCGTGCGCAAGCGACCATCCAGGATAACCTCGGCAGTCCGGCCGCTTCGGCCGTGGTCACCGGCACGTTTTCCGGCGACTTCAACGAGACATTAACCGCAACGACAAATAGCAGCGGCGTCGCAACGTTCACGACCACAAGAGCGCTGCGAGCAGGATTGAGCTTCCAGTTCTGCGTGGACAACGTCTCTTATGGGACGCTGCCCTATGAACCGCAGGACAATTTGGAGACTTGTGACCTATATTGAAACCGCTCCTTTCTCCTTTTATCCCTTTTAATACCCAATTCCTTTTAAAAATTTCCTTTTTTAAAAGTTATCCGGTATAATATAACTGATTAAAGTGATTAACACTTCAGCCGATATTTAAGATGGGCAAGTCCTGTGTTCCGATCCGGTCTTCGCCTTAATTTTATTTCATAGTAACCATAAGCGCACAGATCTCTTTCAACGTTATTTTGTGGGTCGATTATGAAAAAAAACACCATCATTCTGATTAGTTGCATTTTGCTCGCCTTTTTTGCCAATCCGATCAGCGTATCAGCGGAAACCACCATTAAAATGGGTGTGTATCAAAATAGACCCCTTTTATTTCAAGATAACGATGGCGAAATAAAAGGAATATTTCCCGACATACTCGCTTACATCGCCGACGAAGAAGACTGGAATATTGAGTATGTCAGTGGTTCATGGTCTCAGGGTCTGCAGAATTTAAAATCTGCTGACATCGATATATTAGGCCCAATTGCGTATTCCCAGGAACGCAAAAAAGATTACGATTTTACTTATGAAAATGTGCTGACCAATTGGGGCCAAATCTATGTGAACAAGCATTCTAAAATAGAGTCCATCCTTGATTTAAAAGGCCGAAAAATTGCCGTCCTTCAGAATGACGTGTATTTTTTAAATCTCAGAAGCCTTGTCAAGCAGTTTGGTATAAATACCAGATTTATAGAAGCCTTTGAATATGAGGACGTATTAAAGCTGGTTGAGATCGGAAAATGCGACGCCGGTCTTGTCAATTTCCTTTACGGACATCAGTTTGAAAGGGATTATGATATCAATAAAAGCTCAATTATTCTAAGCCCTCAAAAAATACACTTTGCAGTTCCAAAAGGAAAAAACAAAGCCATCATCGATGCTTTAGACCACCACCTGAGTGCTCTCAAAATAGATAGCGGATCTATTTACCACCAATCTTTAAGCAAATGGATCGGGGTTGAGTCTAAATCGCCCGGTATAGCCTGGCTGCTGGGGATTAGCGCCAGTGCTTTATTGTTATTGCTGATTGTTCTGTTTCTGAATCTGGTTTTAAGGGCCAAAGTCAGAAAAAAAACCGCGGAGCTGAATATTAAAAATCAGGCCCTGCTTGAAGAAATTGAACACCGCAAAAAAGCCGAATATGCTTTACAGGAAAACGAAAAAGAATATCGCAGCGTTTTTGAGAATACAGGGACCGCCACGATCCTGGTTGAAGCGGATATGACCATCTCCAAAATAAACGCAAAAGCCAAGGAGTTAGCCGGGTGTTCAAAAGCGGATATTGAAAGCAAAATGAAAATCATCGACTTTGTCGCCGAAGAGGATCGCGCGAGAATAATCCAGTATCATGGCGCAAGAAGAAAGCAGGAAGGTGAATATCCTTCTGAATACACCTTTAAGCTTGCAGACAAACATGGCAATACCAAAAGTGTTTTTATCCAGACCAGCATGATTCCGGGTACTAAAAGAAGTATCGCTTCCATGATTGATATTACCTCGCGGGTTGAGGCTGAAACCGCGCTTCGAAGAAGTGAAGAAAAATATCGCAATATCCTCGAAAATATCGAAGATGGTTATTTTGAACTCGATCTTGACGGCAATCTAATATTTTTCAACAATTCATTGTGTAAAATTACAGGGCATTCGCAAGAAGAATTAATGGGGATCAACCACAGGCTGTATTCAAGCCCGGAAACCGCAGAAAAACTGTTTCAGGTATTTGACCGAATAAGCCGAACCGGCAAACCAATGATTCTAGCCGACCTTGAAATTGATTTGCAAGACGGCACAATTATAACGGTCGACCTTTCCGCCACTCCCATTAAAACACCTGCCGATCAAATCGTTGGATTCCGGGGGCTTATGCGGGATATTTCCGAAAGAAAACGCGCCGAACAGGAGCGGCAGAAACTAGAAAAGAAACTTCAACAGGCCCAAAAAATGAAAGCGATCGGCACTCTTGCGGGAGGTGTTGCCCACGATCTCAATAATATTCTATCCGGTATTGTCAGTTATCCGGATTTAATCCTAATGGATCTTCCCAGGGAGAGCCCTCTATTTGAACCCATTCAAACGATTCAGGAATCCGGTAAGAAGGCCGCCGCAATTGTTCAGGACCTATTAACCCTGGCAAGAAGAGGTGTCTCTATTTCCGAAGTTTTGAATCTAAATGATATTATAACGGAATATCTTGGTAGCCCGCAGCTTGCAAAACTAAAATCATTTCACCCCCTGGTAGAGATACAAAACCATCTTGATTCGGCACTTTTAAACATAAAAGGATCTCCGGTACATCTTTCGAAAACAGTGATGAATTTAGTTTCCAATGCTGCTGAAGCGATGCCGGAAGGTGGAACGGTTCTTATAAAAGCCGAAAATCAATATATAGATAAACCCATCAGGGGTTATGATGATGTCGAAGAGGGTGATTATGTGGTTTTAACGGTGTCTGATACGGGTATTGGAATACATCCGGATGAAATAAGCCAAATATTTGAGCCCTTTTATACAAAAAAAGTAATGGGCCGAAGTGGCACCGGCCTCGGTATGGCCGTCGTGTGGGGGACAGTCAAGGATCACAAAGGGTACATCCATGTCGAAAGCGACATGGGAAGGGGCACCACTTTTAAACTCTATTTTCCGGTAACCCGAAAACAACATGCGGAACATCAACACGACAAAAAATCCGAAGATTACCAGGGTAAGGGAGAATCGATCCTGGTGGTCGATGATGCACCACAGCAAAGAGAAATTGCCTCAAAAATATTGTCCCAATTGGGTTATTCAGTAAAAACAGCTGAAAGCGGCGAAGAAGCCGTTGAGTTTCTAAAGAAAGGTACGGTGGATTTAATCGTTTTGGATATGATCATGCCTCCTGGAATTGACGGCTTAGAAACCTATGAGCGCATCATTGAGTTGAACCCGATGCAAAAAGCCATTATTGCAAGCGGCTATTCTGAAACAGACCGGGTCAAAAGGGCTCAGCAGCTCGGGGCCGGAAAATATGTAAAAAAGCCTTATACGGTTAAAAAAATTGGGTTGGCCGTTAAGGCCGAATTAGCAAAACAGCAAAAAGCGGCTTAGAAGTACCCGTTGTGAACCTCTTCACCTGAATCTTTAAAGGCTTCAATTAAATCCGGCACCTCGCATTCTTAAATGAGGTTACCTCGGCTCCGATTCGCGCTCATCAGAGTAGAACAAACGTCCATACATTTGCGTGGGCGTCCAACATTCGTTGTCGTCCAAAGTGGCAGAAAAAGTGGAGTTTTTATTCCTCTACCCAAATCGTGTCGTGTTTCGCTGCAACTTTTTTCCCCGTCTCGAAATCAGCCTGCTGTTCCGGCGTCAACGCCGTCATCTCCTTGAACATGGCCTCTATCTTGCCCGGGCTGTAGACCAGGAGCATGCGGATGCCGGCGTTGCCAGCGATAATCTGGTGCGGCACGCCGGCCGGAATGTGAAACAGCGATCCCATCGTTCCCTCGAACGTGTCATCGCCGAGGATGAACGTGGCGCTGCCCGCAAGGACGTAAAAGGTCTCATGATTCTGGGTATGCCTGTGTTTTCGGGACGAAAACCTGGATGGACACCGCTCCTCGCATACCTCATAGACGCCGCCCGTATCCTCGGCTGTCACCTTGACGAAAATTTCGTTAGCCCGCTTATAGAGCTTGCCCTCATCCGGCCCGACGCGCTTTCCTTTGATTGCCTGCTGAACCATAGTTCCGTTTTCCCTTCTTATCGCTTTCGCTTATCATGTAACCGCTGGTCGTTCTTTCCTAAATTTTTAAGTTAGAGTTTAAAGGAAACCAGAATCTGTTTCAGCGGGAAGGGTCGCTTCAAGAGAGAAGATAAATCCAGAAAGGAAGACTTTTTCCAGTTCAAATTGCAAAAGCATTGTTTCTCCAATGCCACAAAGTGGTAATTACTGTCAAGCTCATTTATTGAACCGGTATTGGAAATGGTGTGATGGGTGGGTCGGGATTAATGGAAAGCCCACTTAATTCGATAAAACCACTACATGTTGCAGTTGGGCGGTTTGCAGGAATGTTGTGTACAGCTTGATTATTATTTACTAAGTAAGAATTATAGGATACAAAAATTTTTATATCTGAGGTATTTGAGCCACTTCTAACAGGGGAACGAAGATGGGAAATATAGAAAAGTTGACCAGCGGAACAACCGGCGGGCCAGTTTTCGTTTATGTGCAGGACGGTCGCATAATTCGTATCACCCCGATGGAATTTGACGACAATGATGCGCCATCATGGAATATCGATGCCAGAAACCGGACGTTCTCGCCGCCCCGCAAGACCACCCTTTCGCCTTACTCGTTTGCCTGGCGCTCCATGGTATATTCTCCTGCCAGATTGTTACATCCTCTTAAACGGGTCGACTTCGATCCCAACGGGCAACGCAACTGCACCAAAAGAGGGGAATCCGGATACGAGCAAATCAGTTGGGATGAAGCCGGGGAAATTGTGACCGCTGAGATCAAGAGAATCAAACGCGAATATGGTCCGGGAGCGATCCTGTCCACGGCCGGGTCTCATCATCTATGGGGGCACATGGGCTACCGCCACAGCGCCTATTTCCGGTTTATGAATCTTATTGGCTATACTTATGCGGACCACAACCCGGACAGCTGGGAGGGATGGCATTGGGGCGGAATGCATCAATGGGGTTTCAGCCACCGGCTGGGCATCCCGGAACAGTATGATCTTCTGGAGGACGCCCTCAAGCACACGGAAATGATCGTATTTT